>Ga0302325_10000095_pt1 | contig 248403 bp, 221 predicted proteins | sample Palsa_T0_2_FD_201948 | JGI IMG/M metagenome (GOLD analysis project Ga0302325, IMG submission 201948) | Peat permafrost microbial communities from Stordalen Mire near Abisko, Sweden - Palsa_T0_2 | ecosystem: Environmental > Terrestrial > Soil > Palsa > Peat permafrost | place: Sweden: Abisko...
CAGTCCGCGTCACCCTGCCACCCGGTTTGAATCGCCGGAAGGACGGGTTTGCGATAAAGAACACCTACGGACCTGTAACCCAGGTACCCGGTCTAAATCGTCACCCAGGCTCCCGGTCCCTCAGGGGTACCCGACTTGTCCCACGGCATGATCGCGTTAGGTACGTCGGGGTACCCGACTTGGTACGCAGGGGTGCCCGACTTGGTACGCAGGGGTACCCGACTTGGTACGCAGGGGTACCCGACTTGTCCCGCGGGATGATCGCGTTAGGTACGTTGGGGTACCCGAATGGGTCAACGGGGGTACTCGACTAGTCCCGCGGGATGATCGCGTTAGGTACGTTGGGGTACCCGAATGGGTCAACGGGGGTACTCGACTAGTCCCGCGGGATGATCGCGTTAGGTACGTTGGGGTACTCGACTTGTCCCGCGGGATGATCGCGTTGGGTCCGTTGGGGTACTCGCCTTGTCCCGCGGTGTGATCGCGATTGGCCAGCAGGATGCTCGCGCTTGGCCGCCTGGGCGGATCGATCGGGCACGCGGACATGACCGATCCGTCCCACGTAGTCTCGGCACCTGGCCGGCCGGGCGATAGCAATTTAGAGCCCACTTGAGCCCGCCTGCCCCTCGAGCCGTAGGCGGCCGGAACGCGGACCACCTACCCTGGGCGGCCCGGCCGTGCGCCGAACCCAGACCCCAGCGTCGAGCATCAAAGCATCAAACGGAGAAGGAGCCCGCGATGAAGACTCTCTACACGGCCGTCTCGACGGCGCACGGCGGACGCGACGGTCACGTTCGGTCGTCCGACGGGATCGTCGATCTCGATCTGAGGACTCCCAAGGAGATGGGCGGACCAGGCGGCGCCGGAACCAACCCCGAACAACTTTTTGCCTCAGGATACGCGGCATGCTTTGAGTCCGCGATGCGAGTGGTGGCTCGCAAACAGAAGCTGCCCCTCGCGGATGCGAGCGTCACCGGCCACGTGAGCTTCAACGTGACGGAGCAGGGGAAGTACGTGCTCTCGGTCGAGCTGCACGGCAAAGTGGAGGGGGTTTCGCATGAGGAGGCGGAGGCTCTGATGCGGGCGGCGCATGAAGTGTGCCCCTATTCCAACGCGACTCGCGGCAACATCGAAGTGAAGCTCGTCGCAGAGTGAGGCTCCGGTGGGGCGCCCCCGGGAGCGGGGCGGGAGCGATGGGCCAGTTTCAGCCGGCCACAATCGACGCGGGGTAGTTGGCTTCGATAAAGGTCCGGAAGCGCTCCTTGAACTTGCGCCGGTTCTCGGGCAGGTCAAACCACGGACGATGGCGCGCGTTCTCGGTCGCGATGACTGGATACCACGTCTCGCGTAGGTGCCTGTTCGACCTGCCTTCGCAGCGGTCGACGACGGTCTCGAGAAAGTTCCACACCATGAACGCGTAGGAGTCGTACTCCCTCGCTTTGACCGGGTCGGTCGGCGGCGGCGAGGTCAAGAGGTACGGTCGCTCGAGCCCGGTCTTCAAGAGCTCGAAGTACACTCGGTCGAGCTCGGCGTAGTAGCTCTCGCGAAGCGAGGTCGCGAAGGTCCACGCCGAGTAGAAAAGAGTCAAAATGATGCCGATCGACCCCAATGCTTGGGCGATAACTCCCGCCTTGGTCCACGCCATCATTACATCCGCGCCAGCGTCACACGGGGCCATGTCCGTCCTCCTCGGGCATCATTGGACCAAGACGGGATCGGGCAGCGGCTCGAGCATCTGGCCGATCCGCGGATCGTCCGGTGAGCAGTGGTAGACGTCGCGATAGATGGTCTGGAGCCATCGCTTCAAAGCGTCGCGGCTCACGCGGCCGGGCGACTCCGCCCAATACGTCATCAGGTCCATTTCGGGCGCGGGACCGAGGCCTTGCAAGGGCATGAGGTATCGGAGCCCGGCGATTTTCGCGCAACCGAGCCGGCGGTAGAAACGCTCGCGGCGGGTGCGCATCGCCTGGTCGCTCGACGCCTCGCGGTCCGAATCGATCTCGAGGAGCACGGGCAGCTTGGCTCCGTGGGGGGCTACGGAGAGCTCGACAGTCTGCTGGAACAGCGTGCTGCCGAGCCCTTTGCTGCGCTGTTCGGGCGCCACGGCCATGTACTCGAGCAGCGAGAAGCCCTCGATCGGCCGCAGGAAAAGGATGCTGAAGCCCAGCACGCGGCCTGCGGCCTTCGTCAGGTAGACGCGATAATCCGGCGAGGCGACCATGGCGCGGATCCAGGCTTCGGGTTTCTGCTCGCGGGGCGTGATCGAAGCCGCGTAGATCGAGTAGAGCTGTTGGAAGGGCTCTCCATGGACGGACTCAAGCGGCTCGAGCGTCACGGGGTCGGCCATCACGGTTTCACGAGCCGCGATCGGCGTCCAGAGCGGTCATGACACGCCCCGACGTCATCGTCCTCGGGGCAGGCGTGGCTGGGCTAGCGGCCGCACGCGATCTCACCGCGGGCGGACTTCGCGTGCTGCTGATCGAAGCGCGCACGCGGCTCGGCGGCCGCGTCTTCACCCACCAGACTCCCGAGGGCCCCATCGAGCTCGGAGCGGAGTTCGTTCATGGCGCCGTCGAGGAGACCCTGGGCGTAGCCCGGCAGGCGGGACTGCCTCTGCGTGAAATTGAGCGCGCTGCGCCGCGCCCTTCCGAAGGGCGCGCTGCCCGCGCCCGGGACACCTTCTCGGCCATCGACGCCGTGCTCGCCCATGCTTCGGGCGGCGAGGACGAATCGTTTCAGCGTCTGGTGGACCGGATCGAGATCGATCCCGAGATCAAACGGCGCAGCTTGGGGCTGGTCGAGGGGTATCACGCGGCCGATCCGGCGAAAATGAGCGTGCAGTCGCTTCTCGACAACACCGCGGCTGACGAGCTGCCGGGGAGCGAGCGACAGTTTCGCTTCATCCATGGCTACGACGGCCTGGTCACGGCCTTGTTCGACCAGATTGTCGGCGAGCGTTGCACGTTGCACCTCGACACCATGGCCACGGCCGTCTCATGGGAGCGCAAGCACGTTGTCCTCCGCACCTCCGCCGGCGCCGAGCTCACGGCGCCGCATCTCGTCATGACCGTGCCGCTCGGCGTGCTCAAGGCGGGCGCGATCGCTTTCGCCCCACGGCTTGCCGACAAGGAGGACGCGTTTCGGCGGCTCGAGATGGGCGACGCGGCTCGGGTCAGCCTGCAATTCGAAGGCGACAAGTGGGAGGGCTGGGATTCGATCTCGCAGGAAGGCTTCCTCTTTACCGGGCAGCCGCCCTTCCCGGTGTGGTGGATAAGTCGCCCTCCGCCCTGGCCCGTCGTGACGGGGTGGGCCGGTGGGCGTCGTGCGCGGGCGGTTGCAAAGCTCGGCGAGGCCGAGCGCACAGACGCGGCCGTCGAGGGCCTGGCCGCCGCCCTAGGCGTGAACGCGAGCCGAATGCGCCAGGACGTACGCGGCGCATTCAGCCACGACTGGCAGCGCGACCCCTTTTCCCGCGGCGCGTACAGCTACGCCGGCGTCGGCGGTCGCCAAGCGGGCGCCGAGCTCGCCCATCCTGTCGACGGGACGCTCTTTTTCGCGGGCGAGGCCACGCAGTCCGACGGACGCAACGCGACCGTCCACGGCGCCATTGCCAGCGGGGTGCGGGCCGCGATGCAGGTGCTGGGCAAGTCAGGTTGAATCGCTTCGGTCACGCTGCGACAGCCCTGCGGCAACAGCGACGTCCGATGGCCGCGCTCATCAGGGAAACGGACGGTTGGCCTGCTCCTTGATGTATTTTTCCCTGTACGCGCTGTGGCAGTCGTCGCAGCTCTTCTTGACCCCCTTGGCGTCCTCTTTAGCGGCGGCGGCGGCACCCGCCTTCGCCATCTCGACCCACTTCGGATAGTCAGCGATGGGTGGTGGCTTGTCGGCAACGAGCTTCAGGCTCTTCTGAAGCGTGTCGTAATCAAGCGCCGATTTCGCGTCGCCAACGTTGGGAAGCATCCACTTGCCGAGCAAGGTCTTGGGTTGGCCCGCGGCGACGAGGCCAGCCACAAGGACTGTCGCGAGGGGCAGTGTCAATCGAAGCAGGTTTCGCATGGGCGCTTGCTCCTATAGACGGCGCGAGGGGGACGCGTCGGCCTCCCGCCGCTCCATGCTTGGTAGTCACCGACGGCGGCGTTTTCTGCTCAGCTCATTTGCATTGATACATGGCTTCACCGAACACTTGGGCCTCGATGTACCCCTGCCTGCACTCCTGCCCAACCAAGCTCAAACACGCCGGGGCGGCGCTGAAGGGGTCGTGGGTGACCACGAAGCTTTGGCACATTAGCCATATATGGCAATCGGGGCCTCTCACGTGCTTCACCTCATCGAGCGGCCCACCCGTTCCGTAGGGGTGCAGTTGAGCAAGAGAGCTCGTTTCGCTCACGGTCTCTACCTCTTTGTCCGTCGCGCACGGACTTTGGTTGTCCGCATGGTCCGGTTTGCAGTTGAAGAGCTTCTCGCGGCCGACGACGTAGCCGTTTGGGCACTTGGTACCGATGTTCTCGATGCACTTGGCGTCGTCGCCCTCGCACGTCAACCATGGCTGGCCGTCAGGTCCGGTGACGGAGGCCATCTTGAGGGCGCACGCGACGGCCATCGTCGAGAGAAGAAGCACGACGAACGACGAATGCCGGGCCCACTGCACCTGACTGTCGATGTCATGGCTCCCCCTCCGCGTCCAGCGCATCCCGTCGATTTGATTTCCGAATGCGGTATCTTGCTTGCTCACCGTGGGCGTCGCTTGGAAGATCTTAACACTTGATGCTCACCACTATATCGCCACGTGGGATCGAGTCCTCATCCAGGTGTGGCGCGGCGAGGCTATGCCCTTGGGCATCCTCGAGCTGGGTCAGCTTACCGAAGCCTTCATGCGCGAAGAGCGCGAGCCCATCAGCAGTCTCGCGATCATCGAGCCCCATGCGACCCCTCCGAGCGAGCCGGCTCGCAAGGAACTGTCCCGATTCTACCGGGCGTTTGGTCCGCGAATGGGAGTCGCCGTCGTCGTCGCCGAGGGAGGCAGCTTTCGGGCCGCATTCGTGCGTGGCGTGGGGATCACATTGTCCACTTTGGCGCCTCGCAGCCTGCCCTTCAAGTTCGCCAGCAACGTGAGGGAAGCAGCGAACGTCCTTGCTCCTCACCTGTCGAAGCTGGCGGGCGGTTCGGCAGGCGTGCTGTCGGCGCTCGCTGACCTGCGCGGGGCTGCTTACGCGCAAGCTGGACGGCCTGGACCTGTTTGATACAGCGTCTCGCGGCCCAGACGTCGGAGCCGATGAGCGGAGCAGAGAGCTGCGTGCTGCTCACCGCACCGCCGCGAAGACGCGCGGAGCGAGCACGCACGCCCCCGCCAGCGCAGCGGCGGTGCACGCGAGCGCAGCGAGGATCGGTAGCGCTACGCGCCGCTGTTTGACGTGCGCGTACCGCATGAAAGCCATCACGAGCCAGGGCCCGAGAAAGGGCGTGGCCAGGAACGTGACCCAGAATGCCCCACGCGATGCCAGGAGGCGTGCGACCCGGGGGCTGCGGCGCTTCTCGAGCAAGCGGCGCCAGCTCGGGATGCGAGCGAGCAACGTCCACGCGGCATCTACGACCGTGACCTGAATGTAGGCGAGCGGTGTGCCCGCGGCGATCGCGAGCCACGTCGGATAGTGGAGCTTGAGTATTGCGAACGGGATCGCGACAAGGAGCCCTCCGAAAGGATTGGCAGCGAGCAGCGCGAACGCGAGATCGGTCGGGCGCATCCTCAGCTCTCTTCTATTGTGTACAACCGAACGGGCGGCGTTGCGCGCTCGACGACCCATCCGCGTGTCCTCAATCGGGCACCAGAATGACCTTCCCGACGTTTTCGCGGTCCTCGATGCGTCGATGCGCCTCGGCGGCGCGCGAGAACGGGAGCACACGGTCGACCACCGGATCGACGGCACCTGAGGCGACGAGCTCGGCGAGCGCGTCGAGCCCGTCGGCGATGAGGTCGTGGTCGTCGATGAGGTGCCCGAGGTTCAGGCCCATGACGGCGCGGTTGTCGTTCATGAGCGTCATGGGAGACCAGTGAGGTGAGTGCACGAGCTGCGCAAGAACGCGACCGAAGCTACGCGTGCCGGCCCGCGTCGCGTTGGCGAAGCCAAACACCATGAGCCTTCCGAGCGGGGCAAGCAGCCGGTAGTTCTTGCGCCAGTGGCTTCCGCCCATCGGGTCGAGGATGAGGTGGACACCGCGCCCCTCGGTGAGACGCTGCACCTCTTTCTCGAAGTCCGTGGCGCGGTAGTCGATGGGGTGGTCGACACCGCGGCTCCGCAAAAACTCGTGCTTCGCCACCGACGCCGTGCCAAAGATCGTGACCCCCGGCTGGAGCCGGCAGAGGTCGATCGCGGCAAGCCCGACGCCACCCGCGGCCATGTGGACCAGGATGCGCTCGTTCTTGCCCACGTGCCCAAAGCGGTTCGTGAGCAAGAACGCCGTCGCGTACGCCACAGGTAGAGCCGCCGCGTGAACGAAGTCGAGCGACCCCGGCATCCGTCGGACGAGCGACGCGCGCGTGCACACGCGCTCGGCTTGACCCCCGAAATGACAGATCGCCCACACTCGATCGCCCCGCGCCAGTCCCGAGACGCCTTGGCCGAGGGCGTCGATTGTACCGGCGACCTCGTAGCCGACGACCGACGGCGGCTTGGGCGCATCGGGGTAGAGCCCCTGGCGCGCGCTCACGTCGGAGAAATTCAACCCTGCGGCGCGTACCGCGATTCGGACCTCGCCCGCTTCCGGTTCGGGCTCAGGCAGGGCGCGCACACGGAGAACGTCCGCCGTGCCGTACCTCGGGATGACAACCGCGTTCATCATGGCTTGGGGGTCCCTCCGTGTTGGGAAAAACGTAAGGACGTTGCTCCCTGGCCACATGTGCCAGAAGTCATACGCTTCGCGCACGATGCGACTCTTCGAGGAACGCACCAGCCTGGGGCCCGTCGAGCCTTGCCTTCGCGCGGTCAGCTTGGCGGTCTGGGCATTCGTCGGCATTTCACGCTTTTCGGGGACAGTCCCGAGCTGGCTATGGCCTTGGCTCGTCTACGGCGGCAGCCTCGTGCTGGGCGGCGTCCGTGCAAGGCTGCCGGGCAGCATCAACGTGGGCGCGCTGATCGCGCAAAGCGCCGCAGCTCTCGCGCTCCCATCCGTTGGCTTTGCGGGATTCGAGGGCTTGCTCCTCTCACTCGTCGTCGCTCAGGTGCCGACGGTTCTCTCCTTTCGCTCCTCGGTCGGGTGGGCCGTGGCGCAGCTGCCGCTCCTTCTCGCCGTCGTATTCCGCGAAAGGTCGGTGATGGATGCGCTCGGCATACTCGGCGCCTACTCGGCGTTCTCGGTCTTCGCTCTGCTCGTCTACTGGATGCAGTTGCAAGAGCGTCGTGGGCGTCGAGAGCTCGCCGAAACCAACGCCGTCCTGCTCACCACGCGCGCGCTCTTGGTCGAAGGCAGTCGCCAGGGCGAACGCCTCCGTATCTCGCGCGACCTCCACGACAGCCTCGGCCATCACCTTACGGCGCTGAGTGTGCAGCTCGCCCTCGCGGAAAGGCTTGCCGAGGGTCCCGCGGCCGATCCTGTAGCCAAGGCGCGCGCGATCGCGCGTGAATCGCTCGCGGACGTAAGGCGCGTGGTCAGCGCCACTCGTTCATTCGTCGGGGATGACCTCGTTGCCGCCCTAAGAGCTATCGCGGCCGGGATTCCCGCGCCGCGCATCACCGTGCAAGCCGAGGGCGACCTTCCCAAGGCGAGCGACGAGTCGAATCACGCGGTCTTTCGGTGTGTTCAGGAGGCCGTCACGAACAGCGTGAAGCACGCCTCCGCGCGCCACGTGTGGGTCGAAATCACGAGCTCGCGTGAGGGGATGGAGGTCCGGATCCGGGACGACGGTCGTGGAGTGCGCGTCCTCCGACTCGGGCACGGACTGCAGGGCATTCAAGAGCGGGCCTCGCAGGTGGGCGGAGAGGTCGAGTTCACGTCGAGGCCGGGTCGGGGCTTCGAGGTACACCTGTCCGTGCCGACGCCGGCCGCGACATGATCCGCCTCGTCCTGGGCGACGATCAGACGCTGGTGCGCCAAGGCATCCGCGGGCTCCTCGAGCTCATGGGCGACTTCGATGTGATCGGAGAGGCTGAAGACGGCGGCGACGCGATCGCCAAGATCCTCGAGCTCCGTCCAGACGTGGCGCTGCTCGATGTTCGCATGCCCGGTACCGACGGGCTCGGAGCGGTACGCGCGCTGAAAGAAAAGGGCGACCCGACTCCCATCGTGCTTCTCACGACGTTCGACGACGACGCGGTGCTGCTCGAGGCCGTGCGCGCGGGGGTCGCCGGGTTTCTCTTGAAAGATGTGGACATCGAAGAGCTCGCGAGCGCTCTTCGCGCCGCCGCCGCGGGCCAGACGCTGGTCTTGCCGGCGGTGAGCGAGCGCGCGCGGCGAGAGGCGAGAGAGATGCGCGCCGACTTCGCTGCCTCTGAGCTCCCGGAGGGGCTGACGCGTCGAGAGCTCGAGGTGCTCCGCCTCATCGCGGGCGGGTTCAGCAACCGCGAGATTGCGCGCGCGCTCGGCACAGCCGAGGGGACGGTGAAGAATCAGGCTTCGAGCGTGCTCTCGAAGCTCGGCGTTCGCGACCGAACCCGCGCCGTGCTCAAGGCGCTCGAGCTGGGGTGGCTTGCGCGAAAGTGAGACGCCGAGGTCGCTAATCAGACCCCCGAGAGAGCCGACATCTCGCTGGACAAACCCATTTTGCGCGCTCGAGCCTCGCGTGCATCGCTGAGCTAAGGAGCGGTTTCATGGCGTCGTACATGCTCCTTTTCTGGGCACCGAAGCCTCTCCTGGCCAAGCCGCGTTCGCTTGCCCAAGCGAGAGAGAGCGGCGAGCGATGGCATTCGTGGGCCGAGGCTCTGAGAGCGGCGGGGCACTCCGTCACGGGAGCCCAGCTCGAAGCCTCCGGACGCTGCGTGAGCGGCGAGGACAAGACCCTCGCGGACGGACCCTTCGGCAAGGACCACGTCATGGGGGGTTACTTCGTCGTGACCGCGTCGAGCCTGGAGCAGGCCACGGATCTCGCGAAGGGATGCCCCGTCCTACAGAGCGGCGGTACGGTGGAAGTGCGTCCCGTCATGGTCGCCGATTGAACCTACCGTTTTCCTCCTCCGGCGCTGGGGCTGGTGAATGCTAGGCGTTAAAAGAGCTACGCTCGTGGCCCTTGGCGTACGATGACGCCGTGGGCAGCGGCGGGCGGGCGCGCCAATGGAACAAGAGCGGAACCGCGAGCGCGGCCGTGCTCCGCCCGATGCTCACGTTCGCCCGCACGAGAGGCGTCAACGTGGACGCGATCCTCGACGAGGTCGGCGTGCCCTCTTCGGCACTGAACGACGTCGACCGCCGTATTCCGGAAGCGAGCCGAGCGCGCGCGTGGACCGAGGCGGCCAAGCAGGCGCGCGACCCCGACTTCGGTTTGCTCGTGGTCGAGCATGCGCGAATGGGGGCGTTCGACGTCCTCGACTATTCGCTATATTTCAGCCGCACTCTCGGTGAAGCGCTCGAGCACATCGAGCGTTTCCACCGCATCCTTTGCGATGCGTGGGCCTTCGAATCCGATGTCGGCGCCGGCATCGTCCGCGTACGGCGGATCGAGAGGACGCCGCCCCCCGAAGCCGAAGGCTTCTTCGCTTTGCTCGTCACGCGTGGGCGAGAGCTTACGGGAGTAGACCTCGCGCCGCGCGAGGTCAGGTTTGCTCATGCCGCCCCGGGCGATACGACGCATCACCAAGCCCTGTTTCGATGCCCGGTGCGCTTTGGATGTCCGGATTCGGAGATCCTGTTTCGCGCCAAGGATCTCGCGCTCGCCGTCCGCACGGCCAATCCCGGTGTCGGTGGCGTCCTCGATCGCTACATGACCGAGCTGCTCGGGCGGCTGCCTAGAAACGAATCGTTCGTCGAGCACGTTCGATCGGCCGTTCTCCGGTCGCTTCGCGGGGGTCGCCCCACGCTGGGGACGATCTCGCGAGGACTGCACGCCTCGCCTCGCACCGTCCAGCGTCGGCTGGGCGACCATGGCACGAGCTACACGGAGGTCGTCGAATCCGTCCGTCGTAACCTTGCCGAGCGCCTGGTCGCCGAGGGACGCTTATCGGTCACGGAGATAGCGTTCCTACTGGGCTTCAGCGAGGTCGGCGGCTTCCGGCGCGTGTACAAGCGCTGGACCGGGGTGACCCCGTCGCGGGGGGGCCGCGGGAGATGAGAGATTAGCTCGAAGCCTCAACCCAGGGCTTCTCGCACGAGCCTCGCCGCGGCCTCATGGTGGAAGCGTGCACCGGTTTTTCTCACGATCCTTTCGCAGTGTTTTTTCACGGTAAGAATCGACGAGCCGCGGCCAGAGGCTATCTCCAAGCGGCTTTCGCCAAGCGCCGATCGATAGAGCACGTCGCATTCGGACTCGGACAGTCTGTAGCGCTCTCGCCAACTGTCGGCCGCAGTCGCCAGTCGCTCCCGAAGCGAGACGGTCGATCGGATGAAGGCCTCCAGAAGCGACGCCGAGACCGGCTTCACGGCAAAGCTCGCGCCGAGCTCGCAAGCTCGATTGATCACGTCGGGCCCGCTATCGCCTGTTAGAACGAGCACAGGCGTCGTGGGGCGAGAGACCCGCAGTTTCGTGAGCACGTCGAGCCCGGAACCGTCGGGTAGACCGATGTCGAGGAAAATGGCCGCCCACGGTCCTGCGCGGATCGCGGCCTCGGCAGCCTCAGCGCTTCGCGCAATCGAGACGTGGCCCCAGGGACTGATGACCGGCTTGAGGCTGCGACCGTAAGCCTCGTTGTCCTCTACGACCAGGTAGCGGGCGCGCGACTCATCCAACCTGCGGCCGGTTTTGATGACCTTCTCCATCCTGACCGAAGGTGCGCCCCGAGAACGCCGACTGGCGTGAGGAGCACGCCAGAAGGGGCGGCCAAGTGCGCCAGTCCGCACGAGTAAGGACCTCGGGCGACTGCCGGACGAGCTACCCAATCACGACGACGCGGCCCGCGACGCGCGCCGTCGAGCGCGCAGGGCGCGAGCCGCGACGAGACCAAGCACGCCGGCCGCGGCGCCGAGGGCCGCCAACGGACCTCGCGGCTGCGATGAAGACGACGCGGCGCAGCCAATCGCGGAACAACTCTGATAGGTGGGGCAGGTAAGGTTCACGCTTTGGGTCACATTGCGAATGTTGGAGAGCTCCGACTGGTCGGACGACGCCTGCAGAAGGAAGTCTTGGGTCATCGCCGCGTGCGCGATGTCGCTGCGGATTCGCGTGACACGCACGTTCGGACCCGCGAGGCCCACGAAGAGCGTTGCGATGTCCGCGGTGCGAACGTCATCGGCGCTCTGATACGGACCGGCATCGGGGCCCGCGTCCGGATCGCCCACGGCTAGATAGTCCTGCGTCGCGTCCGATGGGGGCGCCTGCGAGATGGCGCCCTGCTGGACGCCGAAGGTGCCCTGGCCGCCACTGAGAATGACGCTGGTGATGAGCTCCTGGTTCAACGTGAGGGAGCTCTCGATCTCCCAGCCCTTGCCGCCGAGCGCGCCCTCGTCACTGTTGCGAAGCGCCGTGTAGTTGCTCGAGTTCGTGCTCCAGTCCCATACGAGCTTGCTGTCGTCGATGTGAAAGAACGGAAAGTTTTGGGGCTCGTATCGCCCATCGCTGACCACCCAGATGGTGATGCCGACGGTGACGCCCGTGCCAATCGACGCCATTCGAAGTGGCAGCGAGAGCGAAGCGCCGGGCGTCGTGACGCGCACCGGGCGCATCGCCTGGACTCCCTGATTGGGGAGCAGCTTCATGGCGAGAAAATCGAACCCCTCCGCGACGTAGGCTGCAATGACGGGCTGCTCGTTGGCGGGAATCACGAAGCCGTTCTGAGTCAGCCAATTCTCGAGGGCGCTCGTGTCGGCCGAGTGCAGCTGCACGGTGTCGTAGGGGCCGACGTTTTCCTGCTTGGTCACGGTCACCGTCATCGCGCTTCCGCTGGCGCTTTCGCTCGCAAAACCGGCCGAGCTGGCGCCGCCCCCCAAGCTCGGACAGCTCTGAGGCGGCGGGCAATTCTGCGGAGGGGCCACAATCTGCGTCGCCGTCAACGCATCGAAGGAATCGAAAAGGACGTCCGCGCTCAGGCCCACGTCGACCGTCCCGCGAATGGGGAGCACCCACGCGAACGACGAGGGGTTCCCGGCGTATTCGAGCTGATCGTAAAGAGTGGACTGCGTCGTCGATACGGCGAGCAGCATCCGCTCGTCGGTGACGTCCGACGCGGTCTGGGTTGGAGGCGGGGGCGGTTGGAGACACCCCCCACACGCGCTCGCGTCACGCTCTCCGATTAGCGCCAGCACTGACGCCAGCGAGACCCCTAAAACGGCTGATCGCGTCATCCCACCCTCCACTCCGTGCACTCCCCCGTGGCATACGCGCGCAAGGCCGACGGGGCAAAGAAAGACCCGCTGGCCGACTCTACCATGGCACTCATCGCCGATCGATCCACCGTAGCCGAGCTCGCGCTCACCCCAGCGCGATGCGCGCTCACCCCGCCGCGATGAAAGATCATGCCCGCGCTCGAAGCCACCTCGCGTTATCGTGCGAGACGCTTAGGCGGGAGGGCGCATGATCATGACGCGAGTGGGGCTTGGTGTGGCTTCTGCCGGGCTCGTCCTGGCTCTCTCGGGGTGCCCAAATCCGAACACCTATACGACGCCGCGGACGCTCGATCCGGGCAAGGTCGAGTGGCAGGTCGCGCCCGAAGTCATTGCCGCAAACTACAACGCGGCGTACGGCTCGACCGACGCCAACGGAAACCCGATCAAGACCAACGTCTCGAGCTTCTGGCCGATGCTGCCTACGGTCGGCGCGCGCATCGGGGTGGCCGAAGGTCTCGAGATCGGGCTGCGCCTGCCCAACCAAGAGCCGCTCGCCGGCGACGTGAAGATCCGTCTTCTCAAGGGCTCGTTCGACGTCGCGCTCGACCCCGGTCTTCAGCTCTATTACGGGAGCGTCAACGGAAACGGGTTTGCCGTCGTCTATGCGCACGCGCCCGTCCTTCTCGGGATCAATCTCTCCGAGAAGGTGTCGCTCGTCCTATCGCCCGGCCTCGTCTACGCGCAGAACACTGCGAGCAGCACCTTCCCAACCGGAGTCGCCGGCTCATCGACGGCGGCAGGATTCATGGCGCGGCTCGGCGTGGGCTTCGATTTTCGCATCAGCCGCAAGTTTGCAATTCATCCCGAGGTCACGCTCGTGCGGCAGTTCACCGGAAGCCAAGATCTGCTCTTTTGCGTCGGAGGCGTCGGGTTCAACTTCGGGGCGCAGCCCGACTACTCCGATCTCGCGAGAGCTCATCAGCCGGAGGTCGAGGCGCCTGCCCCCCCGGCTGCGCCTGGCGCCCCCGCAGCTCCCGGCCCTCCCGGCGAGCAGCCCCCCTCCGGGCCACCGGTGGAGCTCTAGGCATGAGCGCCGCGAGTGGCCATCGAACGGCCCCGGCCTATGCTTCGGCTCCTGACTACGTGGGCGGAGGTTGAAACCATGGGCGACAGCGACACGATGCAGAAGGACCTCGTCGACGAGACGAGCGACGAGTCGTTTCCTGCGAGCGACCCCCCGGAATTTACGGGCACCCACGCCGGGCCCCCCGACACGCGCACGGCCGGCGCCGCCGAGACGCCGCACCCCGCGACCCTCAAGAGCGTTCGCGCAACCGCGTCGGTGGCCGAGAGCGTTGCGCGCCTCGAGCATGCCATCACCAGAGCGGGAATGAAGATCTTCGCGCGGATCGATCAAGCGCAGGAAGCGCGTGCTGTCGGCCTCGAGATGCGCCCTGCAGTGCTCCTGCTCTTCGGCAACCCCCTCTCGGGCACGCCGCTGATGGTCGCGCGCCCCACGGTCGCGATCGATCTGCCCCTGAAGGCGCTCGTCTGGGAGGACGACGCTGGAGCCACGTGGCTCACGTACAATACGCCCGCCTTGCTCGAGGAGCGTCACGGCCTCGACCGCGCGCTCGCTTCCAAGTTGGCTCCCGCCGGCGAGCTGCTCGAGCTAGCCCTGACTCGGTGAGCTCAAGGGACGGTGCCGCGCAGGCGATCCTTGGCGTGGAAGTACTTGTGCGCGAACGCCCGGAGCTGCCCATCGGTAGGGTGGTCTACCGTCTCGACCCCGACGATCCTCGGCGCGAGGGCATGGTTGTGCTGCTGCACATGCTTGATGAGCTCGAGCTTGGCACTGCCGGGGCCCACGATCAGGATCTCCTCGACGTCGGCTAGCGCCTTCTCGATCGCCTGGAAGAAGTGAAGCGCGTCGGCCGGGTGGGCATGATCGACGGCGACCGTGGAGCGCCGCTTCACATGATGATGTGGCTGAATCTTGCTGGGGTCGAACTCTGCGCTGTCGACGTGAAACACCTTCGCCTCGTCGTGATCCATCCAGACTGCGGCATGTTTGATCATGGCTACTTTGCCTTCGCCGGTGCGCGTCGCAAGAAGATCCCGGCCTTCTCCTCGAGCACGCGGAACGTGAACGACTCGGTGAGAAATAGCTCGACGTCCGCGCGATCGTGAAGCGCGTAGCCGAGCGACAAGTCCTGACCCACGGTGAGCTCGTAGTCCCCGCCACGGACCGACAGCAGAACCGCGCCTCCCTGGAGTGCGGGAGCCCAAACGAACGACACGTCCGGCAAGCTTTGTTCCAAGCGCCGGCGAAGCGGGTAGCCATCCTCGCTGTCTGCGTCGAGCTCGTCGTACGCCTGCAGGCCGAGGACGAGGGCATACGGGCCGTTCGTGCCCGCGGCGCGCAGAGCTTCGAGCGCGGCAACGACCGCCCTCGGCCACTCGAGGATAGCGCTGACACCGATGGGCTTGTGGGGGCTGGCCTCGATGATGCCGGTGATCTCGCCGTCCGCGAAACCGTGGAAGATGGCCGCATCCTCGGCGTGAGCGACGCGCTCGGCGACGGCGATCACCGGGTCGAGATCCAGATCGTCCGCGCCTCGGGATGCGTCGTCGAGCTCTGCGATTTTCAACGTAAAGGGCGCTCGGATCTCGACGAGAGGCTGAACCTGGCGGAGCGCGCGCGATACCCCTCCGACGGCTCCCTTGCCGATCGGCTTGAGGCGCCCGGTGTTGACCGCGCCGAGCTTCCAACCGTGCGGCCCGGAGAAGTCGACCACTTTGCGCCCAGCGAGGTGGAGCTTCAGAACGCGCCGGGCCTCGTCGTCGACTTGCTCCCAAGCCTCGTCGGTGAGCGGCGCGTGCCGTCGCTTCAGCAGGTCCATCACTTGCCCCCCTTCAGGCTGCCGATGCCCAGGCCGGACGAGCCCGGCGACGAGTGCCCGCCCCCGCCGCTCGCGCTGCCCCCGCCCTGCTTCTCAGCGGCCAGAATCGGTCCCTTCGCGTGGATGTACGTCTTGATGTTCGTGTCGAAGACCTCGCTGTGACGGCGGATCCATTCGAGGTTCATCATCGCGTGCTCGATCTCTTCGTTCTTGTTGTGTACGAGCACGCCGCGCAGCTCCTCGTCGCTGCAGGCCTCGGCGCGCTGCTGGTACCAATCGACCGCCTCGAGCTCCTCTTTGAGCGAGACGATCGCGCGGTGCATGTTCCGGGTCTCTTCGGACAGAAGCTCGATCGGCTCGTGGTAGGTCTCGCTGCTCATGGTCGCCGACGATACCATTGCGCGCGCCGGATGTGAGCCGGGGCGCGCTCAATCCAGCTGAGCACGGTGCGAATTTTGATTGCAGGTGCAGACCCGAGCGCGACTTACGGTTGAACGATTCGCGCGATCAAGATGCGATCGAGCCTTGGAAAGTCGCGGTCCAGATACGCGTTGCCCTCGCTCTCGATGCGATCCTGGCTCGGACCCTCACCCTTCGGGGCCCCTTCGCCGTAGCCCTTGTAGAGCGCATCGAGGACTTCCATGCCGCGCGCGATCTTGGCGAACGGCGACGAAGTCGCCTTTGGTCGTCGTGAAGCTCGCCAGAAAAACCTCCGGAGCTTGTGCGGTCGCGAGCGACGGATCGAGGTCGGCAGGAGCGTGGTGAGCCGCCTCGACGGGTGACGAAGCGACCTCGGGTGCGCTGGCCGGCGAAGCCGGCTGCTCGAGCGGAGCCGACGGCTGAGGCGTCGGTCCGGCGCCGCACGCCGCGAGGGCTGAGAGAGAGAATAAGAGGGCCAGGGGGCCCGTGCTTGGCATCATGGGCCGGCATGATAACCGAGCCACGGCCTCCCCGTAGGGCTCCGAGGATCGGTGAGTTTGCCGGCGCGGCCAGCCGCTTTGCCAAAAATGGGTGAAATAAAGCGAGTTGACGTAGGGTGCCCAGAATGCGCCGGACGGTTCCCTTCGCAGCTCTCGTGCTCGCGGCGTTCGCCCTGCCGATGCGAAGTGCCCCGGCCGATCCCAACGATCTTACGCCCGTGACAGTCTCGGTGGTCGGCACCGGGGAGATTCGAATCATGATCGCAGACGGCGCTTCACGCCCGTGCGACGCGTCGGGTAACAAGATGCTCCTGAACGAGCACGTGAAGGCAGGCGCAGAGATCAATCTGACATCTTTCACCGGATCGGTCTGCGTGGACCACACTTTCGGAGAGATGCGCGAGTCGGACTGGGCGGGAGCTTCGATCTGGTCGGGAGGCGCCTGGCCCGGAGTGCCGGTAACGGCGATCCGCGGCAAAGTCTCCACCGACGAGCCCTAGAAAGGGCCAAATCCGCCTCAATCCGGGACGGGCCCGAACTTACCGCTGTGCACGTCGAGCATCGCCTGCTCGATCTCCGCCACCGTGTTCATGACGAACGGTCCATATTGGACGACCGGCTCGTTGAGCGGCTCGCCCGAGAGCACGATGACGTGCGCGTCTTCTTCCGCCCTAAGCTCGAGACGCAGACCGTCGTTCGCGAACAGGACAACCTCGCCGGCGCTCGCTTCTACGGCACCCGCTCGAACGCGCCCCTTGGCCACGACCGCGAGCGCGTTGAAGCTCGCCGGAAGATTGGCCCGCAGGTGCGCCCCTGCCGAAAGCTCGGCGTCGAGCATCGTGATGGGTGTGAAGGTCTGCGCGGGGCCGCGCGCGCCCTCGTACTCGCCCGCGATCACCCTCACGCGACCACCTCCCAAAACCGGCACGCTCGGAATGTTCGCTGCCGTGATCGGCTGGTATCCGGGCGGAGCCATCTTGTCCTTCTTCGGAAGGTTCACCCAAAGCTGCATCATGTGCATGCGGCCACCACGGCGCGTGAGCTCTTCCTCGTGGTACTCCTCGTGGAAGATGCCCGAAGCGGCGGTCATCCATTGCACGTCGCCGGGGCCAATCAAGCCCGCGTGCCCCGCGTTGTCGCGATGCGCGACGGCGCCTTCCCACGCCAGGGTCACCGTCTCGAAACCGCGATGCGGATGCCACCCGACGCCGCGCTTGCCGCGGGCCGTGGGGGCAAACTCCTTGGGCGGCCCGTAGTCCATCAGGACGAAGGGGCTGACCCGCTCGGAGGGGATCTTCTCACTGGGAAAGTACGTCGACACGAAGAAGCCGTTTCCGACCCAGTGAAACGTCGTGCTCTTGTGGACGCTTTCCACGCTACGGGCGGAGGCGGGAGCCTGCGTCGATTGGGCTCGCAAAACCGAGGGCGCCGTTGTGCTCATTGCCGCAAAGGTAATCACCGAGGGCTCGCGCGCAAAGGCCCCCGGCCGTGGCGGAGCGCGGCGCCACGCGGCATCGAAGTTCGCTGCCGGCGTGGCGAAGTCCGTGCGACCTTAGTCGCGCTCTGCTCATGCCTTTCAGTCGAACTCGAGCGCTCCGCGCTCTCCTCGCAATCGTCTTGGTCGCCGGGGTCGGGGCCCTATGGGCTCGCTCCCGACGGCCATCGACACCGGCCTCGGGGCCGGATGTAGCTCGGGCCGACGCCGTCATCGTCGGTGCGGGCATTGCGGGATTGTCAGCGGCCTACGAGCTCGCTCGCGGCGGCGCGCACGTCGTGGTCATGGACATGGCTTCAGTCTTCGGGGGCCACGCGGTCATGGCTACCGGCGACGTGTGCATCGTCGGCACCCCTTATCAGGAGGCCCATGGCGCGCACGATACGCCTGAGATTGCCTACCAGGACTTCGTAAAGTGGGGAGACGATCCGAACCCGGAATGGGCTCGCTACTACGTCTTGCACTCGCGCGAGGAGATTTACGAATGGGTCACGGGCTTGGGGGTGACCTTCGAATCGCTCGTGACCCCGGCCGGCAACTCGGTGCCTCGCACGCATCGCACCAAGGGCCGCGGCATCGGCCTGGTCAGCCCCATCTACGCCGAGTGCGCCAAGCGGCCGAACATTCGATTCGATTGGAACGTTCGCGCCGACCGGCTCATCGTCGACGGCAAACGAATCGTCGGCGTCGAAGCCACGCGCATCCGAACCGGCGAGAAAGTCGAGTATCGCGGCGGCGCCGTGGTGCTTGCCACGGGGGGCTTTCAAAGCAATCTCGACATGGTGCGCGAAGCCTGGTCGAAAGACCTCGCCTTTCCCGCAGACTTCTTGATCGGGTCGGGGATGAATTCGGTGGGCAGCGGACACAAGATCGCGCAGCGCGTCGGCGCCGCGCTGACACGCATGGATCACCAGTGGAACTACATCACGGGACTGCCGGATCCGAGATTTCCGGGCGAAAAACGCGGATTGAACGCCGTCAATCCAGACTCGGTTTGGGTCAACGCCGACGGCAAGCGGTTCATCGCGGAGCGGACGAGCGCCAAGTACGGCTTGCCCGCGCTCCTGCAGCAGAAGGGCGCGACCTATTGGTCGATCTTCGACGAGGGCACGAAGCACTCCTTCTGGATCGCGGGATCCGATTGGGGCTCGTTTGCGACGATCGAGAGACTCATCTTCGGCAACGAAGGTCTCGTCAAATCCGCCGACACAATCGATGCTCTCGCCGCAAAGGCCGGCCTGCCGCCCGACGCGCTGAAAGAGACGATCGACCAGTACAATCGCATGGTCGAAAAGGGCATCGACACGGCCTTCGGTCGCTTCGGTCCCGGGAAGAGCTTTCAACCCAAGAAGGTTTTTCGCCCCCCCTTCTACGCCGTGCAGCTCTTCCCACTGTCGCGCAAGAGCATGGGCGGAGTCGCGATCGATCTGTCCGCTCGCGTGCTCGATGCCCAGCAGCGGCCGATTCCGGGGCTCTATGCCGCGGGCGAGCTCACCGGGCTAGCCGGTATCAACGGGAAGGCGGGACTGGAGGGCACTTTTCTGGGGCCGTCGATCGTGACAGGCCGCGTAGCCGGACGCACGGCATTGGCGGAGCTCGGAGCGGCGCGCGAGCCCACCAAGGCGTCCACGGCGCCGTCGACGAGCGTTGGGGGGGCGCCCGCTTCAGCCGACGCAGGCGCGACGCGCGTCTGCCTTTCCTGTCACGACTTGCCCGATCTCGTGACCCGGTCACGCCCCGGCTATTGGCACTTCGAGAAGGTTCACGGGGCGGTGCTGGCCAAGGAGTACGAGTGCGCAAAGTGCCACGGCGAGCTTAGCCCGACCTATCAGCCGGTCGGCCACAGCATCGATCGTCTCGCGCAGATCCAGGTTTGCGGGTTTTGCCACCTGGGCGAGGATCGCTAGGCGCTACGGAAACCCTGGGGTCGCTCCTTGCGTCGGGCAGTAGATGATCTCGTAGTCCTTCGAGCCTACCCCTTCGTTTTGCGCGGCCGACGGGCACCGAAATAGGCTCTGCGGATCGTCCGACGACCATGAATACGACGTGGGGCAACCATCCTTGAAGTACCTCGTGCCCGCGCTTGGGCCATCCATGCCGTTTTCGCATCCGACGACGTTTCCGTCGCCGTCCTTCTCTTGCCACGCGGCGGGACAGTTCGCGTTCAGGTTCGTGGCGCAGACGGGGCTTCCGCAGAGTGAATCGGCGCCAAGCAGGCCACCAGGCACGTAGGCGTTGGTCGATGTCCAGGGCGCGTCCAACTGAATGATCGCAAGAGGAAGAGTGAAGCCGTCCACCAAGCTGATGTCGTACCAATCCGAAGCCAGACCGGCTGTGAGCGTGAGCTCGGCCAGCGTATCGAAGCGCTTTTGAGCGCAGGTGAGATTGCCGCCCGAGCCCGTGCACTCGGTGCGGCCCCAGATCCTGCCCGAAAACCCATTGGACCACCCGACAGCGTAGGCTCGCCCGGGGTCCATCTTGAGAGGCGCGCCGTTCGGGAACGTGCTCGCGGGGATGGCAAAGGTCCAGATGGTCTGCGTGCACCGATTTTCGAGGTAGAGCGTTCGGGGCAGCGTCGGATCCCCAATCGCGATTGCCGAACCTGCGTCGAGTATCGGGGGATGGGTCGTGAGCAGCGCGCTCTGGCCGTCGCTGCCGCCGTCTTGCTCGGCTCCGGCGTCTGCTCCTGTGCGCGAGAGCGCCCCGACATCGGTCGACGTCGACGATGCGTCCCCGCACGCGCCCGAGGCTGCCACCACAAAGAGCGAAGTCAGCCCGAACCGCGATCGCATCGAGTCACCTTGGACGACAGAGGTCGGCGGCGCGGTGAGCGGTGCGCGAGGACCCCGTGGTCGCTCTTCATTTTAGTGTCTCCACACCGCGCCGTCGATTGTCATCCCAGTGGGCAGAGGTGGGCCTGGGTCGGCATGCGCCAGTACGTCCGTCTCCCGATGTTCTTCGCAAAATCGGACGAGGCGCCTCTCGGCGCCGACCGGCCGGCTCGACCAGACAACCCCGCTGACCGCATTTTGGGAATCTTCTAAAGGAGCGTGACCATGAACGTTTGGAAAGTCGTTGCCCTGGCATCCACCTCGGCCTTCGTTCTCTCTGTCGGTTATCAGGCGGCTTCGGCAAACACGGCCGATTCGCACCCTGGCTCGGTCGCAGGAGACTTTCATCGCATGCACGCCGCGGTCGACAGCTTGCGAGCCGCTCGCGAGCACCTGCTTCATTCCGAGCATAATCACGGCGGATGGCGCGAACGCGCAGTCGAGAGCACCGACAGGGCCATTCACGAGACCGAAGAAGCGCTCAACTGGAATCCGTAGTCGGGCTATCCGACCAAGGGCGACGCGGCGCCGACGAGGGCCCTTCTCGTGGGTCCTGCTATCTGCTTCGATCTCAATGCCGCCCGCCGGGGCTCGGATGTCGGCAGGCCCCCTCCCGCCTGACACGAGCCTGCGGCGGGCGGTCCTTTCCAAGACCGGTCTCCAGTCCATGAAACGGTGCGAGCGCGGTCGCGTGACAGCAGGGGCGCTCGCCGCCTTGCTCGCTCTTACGCTCGGCGGTCTAGGGCCGGGCTGCCACGCCTCCGGATCGAGCTCGACGGTTTCGAGCCTGATTGGGCCTGCAGGCGGGACGGTCACGGCCAGCGATGGGTCGTCGGTTGAAATCCCAGCGGGCGCCCTGTCGTCCGCGACGACGATCACGATGGCGGCCGTCGAAGCGAGCGCGCTGCCCCCTGGGGGGGGTTCCGGCGGAGCCGCATACGCGCTCGGCCCCGAGACCCTGACCTTCGCGGTCCCCGTGACGATGAGGTTGCGCTTCGATGCCGCAGCGCTTCCCCCGAAGACGCTTGGGACCGATCTAGCCATTTTTACGACCTCGGTGGGGACGACGGACCACGCCTACTGGCTCGCCACGCGCGTCGCAGACGCGACATACGTCAGCGCGCAGACCACGCACTTTTCTTGGGTCTGGGTCGCCGATCCGCGCCCGTTCGCCTCACAAGCCGGGCCGCCGCCCACGAACTGTGGCATCGGGGGGGCCGCTTGCATCGACTTCGATGTCGACGAACAAGGATTCTGCGCCCTCTGCCAATGTTCGGACGGCAGCGAGTGCCCGGGCGGAGATCCGACCCAGTGCTGCGCGTGCGCGAACGGAGCCGCGTGTCCCGAGAACGCGTCGAGGCTTTGCAGTCTCTGCGACGCAGGGTCCCTCGCGGCCATCGTGCTGGGCGTGCCGACGCAATCGGTTGGGCCCAACTGCACGCTTGATTCGGATCTGTGCTTCGCGTGCCCCGCGCCGACCCCTGTGGCCTGCTCGAGCGGCCTTTGCTGTCCGGCCGATCACTCCGCCTGCTGCGGCGACGGGCGGAGCTGCGGCGCGACCGCCGAAGCTTGCGTCGCCGCCGACGCGGGGGCTACGGACGACGGGGCGGACGGCGAAGCCGGCGAGTAGCTCAGGGTTCTGCAGCCCTCGAGCGCAGCAGGCGGTCGGCCGTCGACCCGGCAACCGCTTGGCGGCCCGTGCCAACCTGCTGAACGAAGGACCCGAGGAGTCGTTTGAGCTCTCGAACGTCGGGGTCCTGGGCGCGCTCTTCGAAGAGATCGTTCTGCTCGAAGTAGTCGGCAGTCCAGTCGTAAAGCTCGTAGGTACCGTGCACTCGATTCAGCACGAGGTTGTAGCGCTCATTGTGAAGCGACACGATTTCGAGCGGCTGGTAACCGTGGAAATATCTCTCCGGAAGATAGAGCTCGTGAAAGAGCACCCTGGCCGGCTGGCCGGGCGCGCCGAGGAGCTCGGGAACCAAGCTCGTACCTTCGAACTCGGCTCGATCGTTCCATCGCAGCAGATCGGCCACCGTGGGGACGATGTCCATGGTGGTCGCAAGGGTGTCGATTCGCCGCGGTTGCAACTCGGGCCCGTGGACGATGAGCGGCACATGAAGAGTCGCGCTGTAAAGATCGTAACCGTAGTGAGAGCGCCGAGAAGCCGGATTCGGGTGAAAGACCGTCGAGTGGTCGGCCGTGACGATGACGTAGGTGGGCTCGGGCCTCTGCTCGAGCGCGCTCAGCAAACGGCCGAGCTCGCGGTCGATGTAGGTGAGCTCCGCATCGTAAAGGGCCTGCTCGCCGTGGGCGCTGTATGAAACCCCGGGGATCTGCAGATATGGGGGATGCGCGTCGTAGTAGTGCACCCACAGGTAGAGGGGGCGCTCGCGGTCTGCAGAAAGCCAGCGCAGAGCCGCGTCGGTGACTTGAGGAGCGTCGTGCTTGCCGGCGGCGATGGCCGAGGTATCCACCCGCTGAAACCCGCGAGTAACGCTCGGCCAGCGCGGCGTGTCGAAATACTCGCTCGGGAGCACAGCGACCGTCTCGTATCCGGCGTCGTCGAGCACGTCCTGCAACTGTCGCTCGGTCGGGGCAAACGAATGAGGTAGGCGCGCTCCGGCTTCGAAGGGCAGCTGCGAATCCCATCGCGAAGTAAACATCGACGGAAATGAAAGACGCGTCGACGGTCCCTGCGTAAAGCAATGGGTGAAGAGCGCCGAACGGTTCGCGAGGTCGTCGAGGTTCGGCATCAGCGCCGTCTGACCCCCCAATGCCTTGAGTCGAGGTGCGCCGAGCGCGTCAATCGTCACGAGGACAATGGTCGGGCGCAGCGGCAGTCTTTCGTAGCCGCGCTGCCTGTAAGCGGCGGGCGTCGAGCTAATCTGGGGACGCGGACGCAGACGCGCCGGCTCTTTTGCGAGGTCGGCGCCATCACAGTCCTCGTCGACTCCATTGCCTGCAACCTCGATCGCGCCGGCGTATCGGGTCGGATCGAAGGGCGCACAATCGCCACCTCCGAGGATCCCGAGCTGTCCATCGCCATCGAAGTCGAGCGCCGCCGTCCAGGCGGCATACCCCACGCGACCGCTCAGCGATCGTTCGAACGCGAGCTTTCGCACCTTGGTGGCCTCGGGTCGAATGCGGAACGCTCCCACGCCTGCTGCCGCGGTGATCATCAGCCCAACGGCGACTAGCCCCCACGCAAACGGGGCATGCCGGGCCATGAGCGGAGGGGGCTTCGCAGCCAGAGCGAGGCCGAGCACGAGCCCGGAGAGTGGGATCGCGTTATGCCACGGCAGGATCGCGAGCTCGAGGCTATGGAGGCGGATGAAGGCCAGGGCGCAGAGCGCGACGACCCCGGCAAAGAGCGCCGCGACGGAGCCCACGCTCGACAGCAGCCCCCGCAGCCCACGCACTTGTGCGGCTTCGTCGACGACCCACCGCATGGCGCGGTTTCCCGCCACCCACGCCACGATGAGCAAAGCGACGAAGGCCCACTGGAAGGCGGTTAGCGCACCGGCAATGGCATCGGGACGCGCGAACTCGAGCCCGATGGCCAGATTGGCGCGGTACGACAGCCAGCTGAGAACGCCGCCCACGACGAGCAGGTTCAAGCCGGCGGCGGCGAAACCGCGCCCAGCGGCGGCTCCGCCCTCTCGCAGAGCCGCCCACTTCGGACGCAAGACGTCGAGCAGGGTGGACGCGACGTAGACCATGACGGGGCCGACCAGAGCGCCCACGAGAATGCCGGTCGTGACCGAGACCCAGAGTGCGGCGCCTGCGGCCTGGAGCCACTGAGCCTTCGTCACCCGGCCCGACGACGTCGCGAGGACGACGAGGTCACCGGCCCAAAGGCCGAGCGCCGCAGCGGCGCCGAACCTTGTGCCTATTCCTGTGGCATGGCGCAAACTGTGCGTCCAACGCGACGGACCGCGCTCGCCCTTCACCGAGAGCATGGTGCACCGGAGGGCCGACCATCAGGCGGCCATTTCTTCGTTTCCGTACGAGGGGTGACTTTCAGGGCACGAGCTGTCCGCGCTGAAGGTTAGTGCACGCCTCTACAAGCTCAAGCCAACGATCGTGCGGCCCCAGAACGATCCGTAGGGGTCGCCAAACGGCATCGGTTGGCCGACGTCATTGAGACGGGCATAGAGGCCCGTCGACCACCAGAGCTTTCCGAAGTTGAGCAGCAGCGCCGGCCCGAGATAAACCGCTGAGGGCGGCCCGGGGGTTACGCTCGGGTTTGGGAATTCGGCTCGTGCCCAGCCTTCCGCTCCGAGGTGCACCATCGGCGTGATTTCGTACGTCGCGCCGAGGGTGGGATTGATGACGAAATCCTTTCGTGGCGCGTCGTAATAGAGCTCGTACTCTACCCAGAGGTTCGCGTCGATGCGCAATTTGCCGATACGGCGCTGGAGCAAGATCTTGGCTTCGAGCTCGGCCTCCGTCTGACCCTCGACCAGCTCGCCGTAGAGGCCAACGTCGACGGGCCAGGCTCCCGGATCGGCAAGAACGTAGCGAAGGCGCTCTTTGACACCCGTCGTCTCCGTGGTCTGCGGCAGGTCCCCGTATTCGCCGGGAGTCGGCACGTAGACCACGTAAAGCCCGAGCTCGAGCCGCTCCAAGATCCCGTACTCGAACTCCGTTTGGAACTGCGTTGCCCCGTAGAACACCGGTTTGAGGTTGGCGTTGAACGCTTTCACCGGGGTAACGTCGGCGTATTGCTCGACCTCGAGCTCTCCCGGGGCAAGCGTATCGGTCGTGTAGGTGAACGGAAGCGGACGCGGAGTCGCGTGCGCAGACTTGGCGACGAGCGTCGTAACGATCGCCGTCGCAAGAACCCCGGCTCGTATTTTCATTTCTCCTCGAGAGGTCGATGCGTTTCAGAACGACGACAGGGTGAGGCCCGTCGTCCATACGTAGTCGTTGCTCTTCGCAAGGTAATGGCAGTCGTTACAGACGTTGGGATTGCTCGCATAAGGGTCTGTGCCCAATGGGATGCGTGACCACACGATTGAGACGTTGCAGGTGTCGATATTTTGCAATTCGAAGAACTCCCAATTGACCGCGCCGCTCGGGTTGAAATCGCCCCCTCTCTTCACCATGGCGAAGATCTGCCGCTGGGTGAGCGCGGGATCGTTCTGTTCCTTGACGATGATGGTCCCCACCGGAAACGAGGTGCTCCCGTGGGGCGGCTTCATGTTGATGTACGTCGTCATCGGCCCCGCGTGGATGCCGCCGTCGGTGGCGGCCGAGGGATCGGGCGCGCCGGCCGGCCCTACGCCCGGAGTCGAGGCCCAGTTCCGGAAACATGAAAAACTCGCGGAGTCGGCGAGAAATATCGGGCCGCCTGCGCCCGCATCGCCTGCAACGCTCGTCGAGCAGCCCGTCGCGGCGGCACCGACGACACCGGAAAGAATGGCAAGGCGGAGCAGGCGGCTTCGAGGGAGGAACATGGGCGGGATCGCTCCTAGTGGGTCTGCGTCTTCAGGAATGCGAAGATGTCGGCGTAGTCTTGCGTCGTCAGAGGTTGCCCGGCTGGGCCGGGTCGACTGAGCCAGTCGGGCATGGGCAAACGCAAGGTGATCCCACCGTTGTCCATGTCGGCTCGCGACGCCACGGCGAAGAGAGCGGCATTCCACGCCGGATCGCTTGCCGTGTTTCCTGGTTCTGCGTTCAGGCCGGGGGCGGGGAATGGATACGACACGCCGTCGAGCGAATACGTGGACCCGTCGGGATTGGCAGGGCTCCCGTGGCCGCTCGAACCATGGCACACGGCGCAATTGGCACCGGAAGAGCCGTACAGCGCTGCACCGCGCGTCCAGTCTCCGACGGGGGTCGGGTCGACCGTGATCGAAGCCGTGACGTCGCCCGAGGGCGATCCGCCCGAAACGGTGGCCGACACCTGAACGGCGGCGTTCTGAACCGTGCCGGGATCGAGCACGAAAAGGACATTGGCGAGGTCTGCGCCTTGATCGGGTCGGCTCGGATTGTCGACCCACGCGGCGCTTGGCTGAGCGCCCGCCACCGGCATCGGGCTCGGCGCTCCGCTGTTCGGCGGGAGCGCCGTGATCGGCGGGGAGGGCGAGGTCCAGACCACGCTCGATCCCGCGGGCAAATCGCCCGTCGCGCCGTCGGGCAAAACCTCGACGACCTTGAGCGACAAAGCGTCCCCGGCAAGAGCTTCGAGCGGGCCCCCAGAAGCCGTGACGATCTGAAATTGGGGGAGCGCCTCGGGCTCGGTCGCACCGCTCGCAGCGCCCGAACCGCCCGAGCAGGCGACAGCTGCCGCTGCCGCGAGCCACGTCGTCGCGATGCGCAGAGCGATTCTCATGGGCTTGCTCACACGTCGGCGTCGCATCATTTAGCGATGCTGCAATCGGACAAAAGGCCCGCGGTCTGCGCGTTGTCCACGCAGAGCAAGAGCGCCGACGGGTGTGCGGTGTCGCCGGCTCTCCCTCCGACGGCAATAACGGTCGCGACGGAGCCGGTGTCGATGGTCATGGTGTGGGCCACCGCGGCGTCACTCGCTGCGCCAGACGAAGCGCGCGCGCTGATGGTCTCGGACGAGAGCGGATTGAGGGGCATGTAGCCGTTGGGGTCGAGTGTGTCCTCGCTCGGAGCCGCGTGGGCGCTCGCCGATGCGAAGGCGACGTCGTCGAGGAGCGGGACCCACTCCCCGGTAGCGAAGGAGCCCCTGCCGAAATCCAGTAGCGGCATGCTCGGCATCGCGTTGACGGCACGAAGAGCCACCGCCTCGCCGGCGAGAGCGGCGTCGTCCACAATCGCGGTCACCGTCAGTCCCTTGTCGCCTCCGGTCGGCGAGAGCTCACCGGTAACGAGAAGGGTCACATACGCGTTTCCAGCGAACGGCGGGAGGTTCATCGTGTCCGAGACTCCTGGCGCCGCGCCCACCTCTCCGTCGAATGCTCCATCGTCGGTGCCGCCGTCAGACTCGCCGACCGAGCCCTCATCGCCCGCGGCATCCGAGGTGCTGCTGACGCGGCTCTCGGCCGCGCCTCCATCCAAGGGCGCAGGTGCGAAAACGGCGAGTTGCGCGGAGCAATCTCCCGCTCCCGCCCCCACGATCCGCACATCGTATGTCGCTGCGGCGACCGAGAGGTAGGCGCTGACCTGCGCATAGCCAAGCCCCGGAGAAGCAGCGTCACTGCCGGCGTCACGGCCACCCAGCTGGGCGAGCAGTGGCCGCTCGAATGTCGTCGTTCCGTGCGGCGCGATGCAAATGTCGACGGGCGGCAGGTCGGGTGAGAGCTGGGCCACGCGCAAGTACGCTTGCGGCGGCGGGGGCGACGCGTCGCCTCCGGAGGCCTCGGCTCCTGCGGCATCCGCGACGGGCGTGAGGCCTGTTTCGGGGCTCGCGCCCTCGAGACCCGCGTCATCGCCACTCGCGCCCTCGAAGCTCGCACCATCGAGGCCCGCCGCCGGCGGACCCGCACCGTCATGGCTGCTGCACGCCGCGAAAAGAACGAGCGCCCCGCCAGACGCGACTAGCACCTCGAACCGTCGCGCGAATCGAGCGTGACTCAACACGACGCTCATAGACTCCACGGCGCTCATCGACTCCACGGCGCTCATAGACTCCTGAGGTATTCGACGAGCGCCTGCTGCTCTGCGGGGCTGAGCGCGACCGGGCTCGCGTTCGGCCCGGCGGAGGCCTGGAGCATGGAAGGCAGGACGTCTTCGAGCATGGCCGCGCTTCCGTCGTGCAGGTAAGGCGCGGAGTCGACCAGGCCCCGCAGGGCGGGTGTATCGAACGCGCAAGCGGCCCTCGGGTGCCCGAGGATGTCGTCGTGCGAGACGTCCGGCCACGGACCACTCGTGACGCAGGTGCCCACATCGTGGAGCAGCACGGGGCCGGCGAGATCCAGCGTCGGATTGCCCGAGCCCGAATCGGTCTTCGCGGGCCCTGAATGGCAGGTCCCACATCCGACTTGCTCGAAGATCACCTCACCTTGCGCGCGCAGGGCCGCGAGCGCACTTGCCTGAAGCTGGTGCGCTGCATCCGTCGATGGGGGGACGGGAGCCGGGATCGCGTAGTTGACGTAAGCCGCGAGCGCATCGAGAAGCGGCTCTTGCACCCCACCGGCCGCGAAGTTGCCCCCCTGCTCGACGTCGATCGTCTTCCAGTAGTCCTGCACTTTGGAGCGATCGCCTGTCCGAAAGAGAAAGCCGGTGTCGAGAAGGCCGCCCGCATTGGTCGGCGTGTCGCGCGGGCCTTGCTGGAAGAGCCACGTCACCGCGTCGCTTCGTCCCTCGAGGTGGCAGGTCGCGCATGCAACCCAGTGGTTCTGCGTGAGCGGCTCATCGTCGCTGTTGGCCGAGTAAAAGAGCTTCTGTCCGAGTCGAAGCGTGAGCGGCATGGGGTCGCTCGCGAGACTCGCGAACGCGGCGCCATCCTGCGTGACGCGAAGAGCGCTCGCGTCTCCCTCGCCCCCCTGCAGCTTGAACGCGACGACGTCTTCGCTGTTTCGCTCCTGGACGTAGATCTCGTTACCGTACCCGATGACTCCTTCGGGCAAGTGCCCCGGAAGAGGCCTGACCACCGTCACTTCGACGCGGTTCGCCGCGTCGACCACGAGCAAATCTTCACTATCGGCATCGACGACGAAGGCATACCTGCCGTCGTCCGAGAACGTCATCGAGCGCGGGCCGGAGACGACGTCACCGAACGCGCCGTTGTCGCCGGTATTGGCCTGAACGGAGAGACGCGCGAGCTGCTGGCCAGTGCCGTCCAGAATGGAGAGCGCGGGAAACACTGTGTTGTTGAAGACGAGCGCCGGCTGCGGCGTATCCGTACCGAGCATGAGGTGGGCGACCCAGATCTCCTCGGTGCCAGGTCGTAGCGCGGCATCGTAGATGCCGCGCACCAGGCCGTGAGGCTCCGTAGGGTCTGTCTCGGGCCCTCGGTCCGGGACAATCCACGTCTCCGTCAGCTTGAGGGGATGAGTCGCAAGCGCGCTCACGCCGGGTCCCAAAAGATGCGTCGAGAGCAGCGTCTCGCCGTCCGACCCCCAAGCCAGAGACCACGGTTTGCGGGGGGTGACCGCGGTCGCGACGACGGCGAGCGACGCCGCGTCGAGCTCGACGATTTCGTCGTCCCCCGAGCACGCGACGAAGACGGTCGAATCGTCGCGACTCACGAGAGTGCCGATGGGCTCCGAGCAGACGGCCACACTCTGCGTGACCGAAGCGTTCGTCGTGTCGATGGCGTAAAGGCGCCCGGAGCGTTCGCCCGTCACATAGAGCGTCGTCCCCGCCGAATCGAGCGCGAGCGCGCGCGGCATCACGGCGGGATAGAACCGACTGGTGGTCGGATCGACACGGGGAGGGCCTGCTGCGAGCTGGATCTCGTGCTCGATGGCTCGCGTGGGAAGACCGAGGATGCTCACGCTATCGGCATCCGGGTGCACGACGAAGAGATGCCCGCCGTCCGGACTGGTGACGATGGACGTCGAGTGCGTCTGGTGGGCCGCCGGCGAGGGCGGCGGTGACGAGCCGCAACCGCAAGGGACGCAGGCGGCGGCCGCCAGCACCAGGATGGGACTGCGAGCGCTCATAGCGACGTATTCGGTCCAATCGTGAAGGTCACCGAGTTGGCGAGGGCGGCGGGCAGCCCGGCCGCGGAGATCTCCGGGACGCAATCGTGCTCTCGATCCGTCGCGATGACTCGGGTCCCCGCATCTCCTCCGAAGTTGTCCGAGACAGACCCCGACTCTCCGGAGAGCACTCGTTCCGCCATCTGAAGCCCTCCGAGCCCCAGCGGGTTGCCGTATGCGTCCTTACCCTGATGGGCGCACTCTTCGGGCCAGTTGATGACCTCGTCCTGAGTGCGGTCGTCCCAACCGTTCAAGACGAGCTTGTTCAGCCGACCCACTCGGTCCTCGATGAGCGCGGCGAGGGGCGCGTTTCCAGGCAAAGTCGCGACAAGCTCGTAGGTATCGCGAAGCGCCCCCTGGAGGATCCCGAAGCGGCGCGGCGTGAAGGTTACCGTGGATGACCGATCGCCTGCCGTCGGTCGATAGACGCGAGCGCTCGGATCGTAGAAAGCGCTCTCGAGTCGGTTGAAGACGCTGAGCGCGCGATCGCGATACTTGGTGTCTCCCGTCGCGAGATACGCGACGAGGAGGCCCCGGATCGCGGCCGAGTGCGCATCGAGATTCGTGCCTTGGTCGGTGGGCGCGCCGTGCGCCAGGTCCCACCCGCCAAAGGCGTGCCCGTCGGCCACCGTAAAGTCGTCATAGAAGGCCGCGGAAAGCGACCCGATCATCGCGTCGAGGCGCGTGCTGAAGGGAACACCCCGCACTGTGGCAAACGTGTCGAGCGGGCAAGGCACCCCGTGCGCATCGGGCTTGGTATTGCTGTAGAGCACCAGCTCCGAGTCGAGGGCGCGCCGGGCTGTGCGAAGAGAAAGGAGCGCGTATGCGGCGGTATCCGTGGAAAGGGTGGTCCCCCTCGTCGCCGCGGCGCCGGCGAACGTCACATCGTCGACCGGGAGCATGGTCGTAGGATCCACGTGGAGCCGATCCATGTTCACGACCGCGACCCGCATCATCGCGAGAGCTCGATCGTGAAGCGTGGGCGCGCCCGTAGGAGTCTGGTTTTGGACGGGAAACGGGTCGCCATCGAAATAGGCGAGCGCCGGCTGGCTTCCACCGACGGCGGTGTTCGCTTGATCCGTGAGCGAATAGACGCTCGAGAAGGCGCCGAGCACGCCTGCGAGATCGAGCAGATCGCTATCGGACGATGCGATGGCGTAGCTCGTGGGCAATGGAAAGCCGCTCGGATCCGGCGCTTCGCTGACCGTGATCGCACCCGGTAACCACCGCAGCGGGCTTTGGTCGGAGTAGCCGAGCGCGTCCGCGAGGCTCACGAATCCGCCGAGCGTCTTCCCGTCCGCAGTCGTCAGGCTCGATAGCCACTGCGCCCCCTCGTTGTCGAGGATCTGGAGGAAGTTTCCGGCCTGAAACCCCTCGATGTCGCTCGAGCCGAGGAACGTCCCCGCGACGAGGCCCCCCGAGCCCAACACGGTGTTGCCGAGGGCCCCCACGAGAGCGAGCTGGTCGTCGGGGACGGTGGTCACCGGATTCTCGTTCGCGTCGTGCATGACCTGCAGGTAGTTCAGCGTCCAGAGCGCCTCCTTCCAGCTTGTCCAACCTGACGCACCCGGACCGATGGTCGAGCTCACCTGCGCGGAGCGATCCGGCAGGTGGAGCGACGTGTAGTCGCACTCGTAGTCGTCGCAGCGCAGCAAGCCGGTCGCTCCCGGGTCGTCGTCCGAGCTAATCGTGCACCCCGTCGATACATTGCTGGGATGGATGACCGGGCTCCATTGCGTGAACGGTTGAAGGGTCGGCCAGAAGCCCGGCCATCCAATCGGGTTGCTCGGCGTGACCGTGGCGCTGAAGGCGCGTGCCGTCGTGTTCGCCTCCACGGCAAGCTGCTGCTCCCAGCTTCGCAGCCCCTCGAGCGCATCGGCTCCCACCGCGCCGCTTGGGTTGAGCACGGGGCCAAAGAGGAGCGGTGTGCCCGCGCCCGACTCGAACGCAATGTTGTTCATCGGCTGCTTCGAGTATTCGTAGGATTCGACGGCGCTGGAGTACCCGGCAATGTCGGTACGCCCAGCCTTGCCGCCGGCGACGCCGTTGTTCAGCGCCGGATCGTGGTAAATGTCGGGTGAGCACAGGGCCTCTTGGCAGAAAAAATCGCGGCTGTAGCCGGCGAGATTGCGTCCCATCGCTTGCGCGAACGGCTCGCCTGACAGCTGCATCTCGACGCTTGCGATGAAGTGGTCGCGCGTCACGAAGGTCGTGTCGACCGACGTTACGTCGAGCTGCAGGGTCTGCAGCATGCTGCCAGAGGGTGCCGGGGGTGGGGGAGGAGGGCTCGACGAGCAAGCCCACAACCCAACGACAACGAAAGCCGCCAGAGCGTCGGAGGGACGCGGCCGCAACGATGGCCACTTCCGACCGTAGATGAAAACGGTTTTCATTATCTACTCCCCTTAATTACGAAAGGCCCGACAGAACGCAAGCGGAAAACATCGTCCCGATGGAGTTCCGAGGCGTTACGGGTGCGTTGCGAGGGGCCAGCGCTTACGAAGTTCCTCGTGATTTGACACGCCGGATGCGGCCCAAACACGGGTCGGCGAGCGGGTGACCCAAGGACTCGGTCTCAGCTATACGCATCGCTCTCGATGCGATACCCGGCTCCGCTCCTCGCGTTGGCCGCCTGGGTCGCTGCCATCGTGAACCCCGGCTGCACCCGGCATGCGGAGCCCGGGCAAGACGCAGGGCGGGCCGTGAGCCCGACGGGTTCGGCTTTGCGCGACGGAGGCGACGCCGGCCGCGAGCCTCGAGATTTGCTCTCGCGTCCGCTGCGCCTCGCGAACCGCGTCGCGTACATTCCGCCGCAGTGCTTCACGAAGACGCGCGCAGAGGGCGATGGCGACGCCAAGAACCCCTGCTACGCGTGCCATACGCGCTCCGAGCCGCCGAACTACGCGAACGACCAAGACCTGCAGCTGACGCTCTCGCTACCGCCTCCGGCGAAGCAGAATCCTTGGACCAATCTCTTCGATCCGCCGCTCCTGCACGTCGCGCGCCCGAGCCAGCAAGAGATCCTCGCCTACGTGCGGAGCACGAACTACTTCGACGAACAGGGGAACATCCTGCTCGCGAAGGCGCTCGGCGCCCTGCCCGCCGAGTGGGACACCAATGGCAACGGAAAGTGGGACGGCTTCACGCCGGACATGTGGCTTCGCTTCGACGACCGGGGCTTTGACCATCGTCCCGATGGATCCCTATCGGGCTGGCGCGCGTTTGCGTACTACCCGTTCCACGGCACCTTCTTTCCAACCAACGGGTCGACCGATGACGTAGCCATTCGCCTCGACGACGCCCTTCAGAAGGACAAAGACGGGCGCTTAGACGGCGCAACCTACGAGCTGAACCTCGCCATCGTCGAGGCTCTCATTCGGCGCACCGACGTTGTCATCGATCCGGTCGACGAGACCGCGCTTGGCGTCGACCTCGATCTGAACGGTCGCCTTGGGTGGGCGACGAAGGTCGCCTTCGACGCTGCCGCTGACCGAAGCGGTCGCACGCGAATGCACTATGTCGGGCTCGCCCGCGAGCGCGAGAAGACGTCTTTCTTCCCGATCGCTCCCGGGCTCTTTCCCATCGGCACCGAGTTCTTCCATACCGTCCGGTATCTCGATGTCGGGCCAGACGGCGCGGTCACGATGTCGGCGCGAATGAAGGAGGTGCGTTATGCCAAGAAGGTCCGCTGGGCCAGTTACGAAATCGCGCGAGCCAACGCCGCTCGTGAGGCGCAGGAACAGGCCGATTCGTCGGATGGAACTCACACGGTCCATTGGGACGGCGAGCGAGGAGTGTTTACCCGCACCTGGCTATTTCAAGGGTTCATCGAGAACCGCGACGGCTCGCTCCGGCCGCAAACGTTCGAGGAGATGGCGTTCTGCGAGGGATGTCATGCCGGAATCGGCGCCACGACCGACGAAACGTTCTCGTTCGCGCGGAAAATCGATGGTGCCGGTCTCAGCCGCGGTTGGTTTCATTGGTCGCAGCACGATTTTCGGGGCATCGCGGAGCCGAAACGTGCGGACGGCGAGTATGCATACACGTTCTACCTGCGCCAAGCGGGCGCCGGCGATGAGCTGCGCGAGAACACCGAGGTCACCGAGCGCTTCTTCGACGATCGTCACGAGCTGCGTCCGGCCGAGACTGCTCATCTTCACCGCGATATCGCCTATCTGCTTTTGCCGAGTCCCGAGCGGGCGCTCGAGCTCGACCGCGCCTATCGGGCCATCGTGCTTGCACAGAGCTTCGACAAGGGCCGCGACGCAATCCTGGCGCGGGCTCGAAACGTCTATTCGGACGTACCCCTTGGGCAATCGACGGGGGTGCCCAAATCTCTGGTGAGTGACTCCATCGTTCCGACAGCGAATCTCCCCACAAGTGTCATGAGAACGTCACCCAAGACCAGGGTGGTCGTGGGTAGATAGGGGCAACTATCGGAGGAGCACCATGCGATCCTATCCCCTGGGGATATTTGCCTTACCGTTTGCCGCGCCGTTTTTGCTTCTTGCCGCCTGCAGCTCGAGCTCAGGGTCACCCTCTGGCGACGCAGGTCAAAGCTCGGACGGTACGTCGCCGACGGACGGCACGACCACCGACGCTCCCGTTGCACTAGAGGGCAGCGCCGATTCGTCTCCGGACACCGGCGACGCCGGCGGCCCCGGAGCCGACGCCGGAGCCGACGCGGGAGACAGCGGAACCCCCGACGCGGGAGACAGTGGTGCCCCACTCGCATCGCTCAAGAACGTCGTCATCATCTATTTGGAGAACCACAGCTTCGACAATCTCTTTGGCAGCTGGCCAGGGGCGACGGGTCTGGCCGACGGCGGAGCGGGGATTGCTCAGATCGGACCCGATGGAGGTGCGTACGGGACCCTCCCCCAATACGCCGCGACACCCGCAAGCGAGTCACTCGACGGGCACTTGATCTCGAACGCGCCCTTCGACCTGACCACGTACTTCGGGGAAGCCACGCTCACCAACGATCTGCTCCATCGATTCTATCAGGAGCAAGCGCAGATTAACGGCGGCAAGATGGACTCGTACGTGCTCTGGAACGACGAGAGCGCGGGCCAGAGCATGGGGTACTGGCCGACGAGCACGCTTCCTGTACCTCAGTGGATGCACGCTCACGCGGCCAACGTGACCTTGCTCGACCACTTCTTTCACGCGGCGTTCGGCGGATCGTTCCTGAACCATTTCTGGCTCGTCTCGGCTCAGAGCCCGACGTTCCCCAACGCACCGGCGGGTATCGTCGCCACGCCCAATGATGCGGGCGTCCTCGTGCCACCGCTCGACACGACCAGCGATCCGCCCGGCTCCGTCTACAATTCCGGTTCTGTCGATGGGCAGGTCACGCCAGACGGGTTTGCCGTCAATACGACCTACTCGGCCAACGAACCGCACCCGCCCGGGTACGACACAGGATCGAGCAGCCCGACGAAGCTTCTCCCCCAGCAGACTTTCACGACGATCGCCGACGAGCTCGACACGGCAAACGTCTCCTGGACCTGGTATGCCGGCGGATGGAACGTGGCTCTCGCAAACGCGGGAATCGCATCGGTGGGCACAGCCTCGGGCAGCGAGAGTGTGCCTGGCGGCACGGCGACGATTCTGAACCTGTTCGAGTACCACCATCAGCCGTTCGTCTACTTCAAGAACTGGGGCGGTACGGCCGCTGACGGCGGAGTTGCGGGAGTAGGCACCACGCCGAACGGCAAGTGGGCTCAGAACCACAATCTGCAGGATGAGGAAGACTTCATAGCGGCGGCGATCGCGGGCAAGCTTCCGGCCGTCTCATTCGTCAAGCCGCTCTATGACGAGCATCCCAACTACACAACCGAGACCGACAGCGAAGCCAACACGGTCGATCTCATCAACGATGTCGTCAACGGTCCGCAGTGGAGCGAGACCGCCATCATCATCACCTACGACGAGAATGGCGGGTCTTGGGACCACGTGGCGCCGCCGACCGGGTCGCCGAAGGCGGACAAGTGGGGTCCCGGCACCCGCGTTCCCGGCATCGTCATTTCGCCGTTCGCCAAGGGTGGCGTCGATTCGACCGAGTACGACACGACGGCCATCCTCAAGCTCATCGAGAAGCGATGGGGCCTGCCGGCGCTATCGACACGAGATGCAGCCCAGGCCGACCTCTCGACGAACGCAATGACCTTCGCTCCGTAAGTCGAAAAGGCGCGACCCGCCTGCGGGGCTCGCGTCATCGGCAACGCGCAATCGGCAACGCACGCGACGACGCGCGGGGGAACTTTTTCGGCCTGACAAATGTCCGATCCGCTCGATGAACCCTCGGACTGGGCACGAGACGACCTGGCGCACCGACGTCTACGTGTTCTTTCTGTTGGCTTGTGGAATCACCTGGACCCTCGACCTCCCGCTGGCCATTTCGTGGGCGACGAAGGCCACGCCACCAGGCTACGCGATGACGCTCGTGGGACTGGGGGCGTGGGGTCCCACGCTAGCCGCGTTCGTTCTGGCAGCGCGGCGTCACGACCTTCGCAGCGTATTCGGTAGGTGGCGAACGAACCCGCTGTGGATCGGGGTCGCGCTCTTGCTCCCCCTGGCCGTTCAGCTCCCGGCGACGCTGATCGAGGTCGTGCTCGGCGGACAACCGGCGCACTGGTTCTACCCCCCAGTCAGGCCCGAGCACATCGCCGCACTGATCATGTTTCCTCTTGGCGAAGAGTTCGGCTGGCGTGGCTTTGCGTACCCTCGCCTTGAAAAACTTCACGGTCCTGTGCTGGGCTCACTTATGCTGGGCGCGGTCTGGGGGCTGTGGCATTTGGGAATGCTCTACGCGCCCGACCCGCTCCGCCGGCTGCCTTGGGCCACGGTCGTGATCTACATGGCCGATCTGGCGCTTTGGTCTGTGGTGATCGCCTGGGCGTTCGAGCGCGGGGGCCGGAGCATTGCGATTGCGATCGCAGTGCACGCCGGGGCGCATATCGACAATGTAAGTCGGGCCCCGGAAACGGAGGTTCGCTTGCGCGTCTTGCGCTTCTTGGTCCTCTCGGTCGTCGCCGCGTTCGCGGCGCGGAGTCTTCTGGCAAAAAGACGCGACCAGGCGTGGCTCGAGCCCGCAGCGCCTCTGTTCTGACGTCGTCAGAGCTCCACGCCGAAGACGTCTCGCAGCCGCTGGAGCACCTCCTGCCTCGCTCCCGGACCGCCCAAGCCGATGCGGACGGAAGTGGTCATGCCGTCGCCCCACGGCCACCAGAGGCCGTACGCGAACAAGTTACCGACCGGTGCGCTCGAGAGCACCATTTGACCTGCCCGCAACCCACCGGCTCGCTCGGCCAGCTCGCGCAAATGAGCCGGCGCCTGCTGGATCGTTGCCGAGGTCCATTCGCTCGAGAGCGCGATGGCGGCGATAGCTCGGGCCTTGCCTTCGAGCTCCACGCTGAACGACGACGTCACGCACGATACCCGCGCGTCCCAGCTCCAGCCATACGACGGCCAAGAAGCCCGAATTTCCTTCATCGCTCCGAAGAGCAGTGACCAGGGATCTCCAGCGCCATGTCCGGTCGACATATCGTCGAGCATGGTAGACGCATTCAGCCGCGTCCTGTAGGCCTTCCTCGGCGGCGCCCGGGAGGGCTCGAATATGCCGACGTCGGGCCCAATTACGTATAGTCTGGCGTTTCCATGTCCCTCCGCTCCAAGCTCAACGAGCTCGCCGCCCAGTTCGCCGACGCGATAGTCAACGCCATCCGCGGCTCGAGCGTCGAAGAGCTGCTCGCGCAAACCGGCGGCGGTGACGGCCCCAGGCGAGGCCCCGGAAGACCCCGCGGGCCCGCGGCGACAACCGAGTCGAAAGCGCGCGGCCGGCGACCCGGTCGCCTGCCCCGTCGCTCAGCCGAGGAGATCGCAGCCGAGCTCGATCGCGTCGTGGGGCTCGTGAAGAAATCCAAGGCCGGCCTGCGCGCCGAGGAGATTCGCACGACGCTCAAGATGCAATCCAAGGAGATGCCGAGGATTCTCAAGGAAGGGCTCTCCACCAAGGTGCTCAAGAGCAAAGGGCAGAAGAGAGCGACTACGTACACCGCGCCCTGAACGGGCGACGGAGTCGGACGGCTGAGGCTGAGTTGGACGTCTCGCCTTCGAAAACGCAGCCGGGGACGAGACCGTCGCGCGAATGTGCACGACAGCGGGGCGATCTTCCGATAACAAGATGAGGCCTGCTGGAGGCAGCAAGGTCTCAAGACCCGCGTGCCTTCGCAAGTGAAAGAAGAGTAGTGAAATGGCAACTGGTACCGTGAAGTGGTTCAACGAAACGAAGGGCTTCGGGTTCATTGCACCCGACGGCGGCGGCAAAGACGTGTTTTGCCATCAGTCGGCCATTCAGGCCGCGGGCCTGAGGTCGCTCTCCGAAGGGCAGAAGGTCGAGTTCGAGGTGAAGCAGGGGCCCAAGGGACCTCAGGCGGACAACGTTCGCCTCGTGTCCTGAGCGAGCGACCCAACGGCGGAGCTCACGATGTTGCGTGAGCGTGCGCGTCCCGCACCTTTCGCTTCGTGGATTGGATCCTGCGGACTTGACGTCGCGCGGCGGGTCGGCTTTGTCTTGTCCGCGTGAGCCATATCCATTTCATCGGCGGCGAAAAGGGCGGCGTGGGCAAGAGCGTCGTCGCACGCCTCCTGTCCCAGTGGTTTATCGATCGCTCGAAGCCCTTCGCGGCGCTCGACGCAGACAAGTCTCATCGGACGCTTCTGCGCTCCTATGCGGACTATACGCAGCCCATCGATTTGGACGTCTTCGCCAGCGCGGACGAGATCGCCAATCGGGCGCTAGCCGCAGACCGAGCGGTCGTGGTCGACCTTCCGGCTCAGAGCAGCCGAGCTCTGGAAACGTGGATGCAGAGCGTAGACCTAGTCGGATTTTGCCGCGAGGCCGGGATTCGTCTCACCCTCTGGCATGTGACCGATGGCACGTTCGATTCGGTACGAGACCTCGAGCGGTCCTTGGATGTGTGGGCGGAGTCCTTCGCTTTCGTCGCGGCCAAGAATCACGGCCGATGCAAAGACTTCAGCCTGTTCGACGAAAGCGAGGGACGCCGCCGGGTGGAACAGAGGGGAGGCCGAGTTGTCGACGTCCCGGAGCTCGACGCGGCCGCCATGGCGCGAATCGATCGAACGTCGGCGAGCCTTTGGTCCGCGGCCAACACGACCGAGGGCGACCTCGCTCTCGCCCCGATGCAGCGCCAGCGCACGAAGCTCTGGCTCGAGCGCTGCTACAAGGTGTTCGGCGAGGCCGCGGAAGGCGCCTGATCGAGCAGCTCGGCTTGCAGTCGCGACTGTCCGAAGACAACCGACAACGCCTCGAGAATAGCCGCCGAGTCCACGCTTACGGCGCGCTCGGTGGTCTCGCCGTAGACGAAATCGTTGCTGAGGCTCGAGATATTGCCGTCGAAGATGAGCCCCACCAACCGTCCGGCCTCGTCGACCACAGGGCTGCCACTGTTGCCGCCAATGATGTCGGCGGTCGACACGAAGTTAAGCGGCGTACTCGGCCCTAGCGCGGGCGCTTTGTCGAGCCAGCGGCGCGGCAACTTGAACGGCTCGACGCCGGTGGCGTGCTTGTACATGCCTGCGAAGTCGGTGGCCCACGCAATCTTTTTGCCGCGTTCCGCGTACCCGCGCACCTGCCCGACCGACAGGCGCAAGGTAAAGGTGGCATCGGGGTACACCCCCCTGCCCTTCACCGCGAAGACGGCCTGCGCGACGCGTGCACCGCAGAGGCGCATGGGGGCTTCGACCTCGTCTTCGTAGCGCCGACGGATGGCGCGCGCCTCGACGTCGAGCATCCGTAAGACCGCCAAGAGCGGATCACTGGCGGCGTCCACCGCCTCCTGCCCGCGGTCGAAGAGCGCTCTACGTGCGTAGACATCGGTGAGACGGCTGCCGGCCACGATTCGCTGAGCCGCGCTCTCGGGGGAGACCCCCGCCAGAACCCCTTGCACCAAGGGGTCGCTCGCCCCGAGGTCACGCACCATCCGTTCGAGCCAGGCGCGCCACATTTGCACCTCGACGCCACCGTAGATCGGCGCCGGAGAGAACAGCGCAAGCTTCAACGAGTCGAGATTCGACGCGCGATATTCGCGCAAGCGCTTCTCGTTGGGGGTGGCGAGCTCGCGAGGGAGACGCACCAGATCCCGCGCGATGCGAAAGAGCTGCGAACGATTCGGCCCGCGTTCGAGCGCTGCGTAGCGTTTGTAGATCGAGTCGAACGTCTTTTGCACGTGCTCGATGTCGTCGAAGACCGTGCCGTACTTCGCCGCGAGGTCCGGATCCTTGTCGATGGCCTTGCGCAGGGCGGATTCGTCGTCGGCCTTCTCCTTCATCAACGTGGCGCTTTCGAGCCCACGCTGCATCCCGAGAAGTGCTTTGCGGCTGTTGTCGACCCCGAAGAGCGGCCTCTGAATCTGTCGCATGTGCTCGGCGCCGTCTTTGCCAAAGTCGATCAGAAGCGCCCGCTCGCGCTCGAGCTGATCGAGATAGTACGGATGCACGGTGTCGCGCAGCCGGGCGAGCTGCGCGAGGGTATCCATCCGATCGGTTCTCCCCGGGCTCCCGCTCACGAACACAGTGTCGCCCTCCTTCGGGCCGTCGGGGTTCCACTTCAAATAGTCCTTCGGATGCGCAGGGCTGCCATTTTCATAGACCCGGAAAATGGCGAGGTCGTAGTCGTAGCGAGGAAACGTGAAGTTATCGGGATCGCCGCCGAAGAAAGCGATGCCCACCTCGGGCGCGAAAACGAGGCGCACGTCGGTGTACTTCTTGTAGACGTAGAGCTGGTAAATCCCGCCTGCGTACAGCGTCACGACGTCGCATCGCATCAGCGCCTTGTCCGAGCACGCTTTCTCGATGCGACTCATGGCACCCTTGATGGCCACGTTGGCATCGGCGTCGTTCATTCCAGGTTTGCGCGCCGCCTGGACCTCGGCGGTGACGTCGGCGATGCTGACCAGCTGATTGAGCTCGAGGTCCGGGCATTTGGTTTCGGGGCCGTCCTTGCCCGCGACATATCCGTCGGCGAGGTAGTCCTTGCTCGGGCCAGAAAGCTTGGCGATACAATCGCTTGCGACGTGATGGTTGGTCAGTACGAGGCCCGTCGGTGAGACAAACGACCCGGAGCCGCCGCTATTGAAGCGCAAGCTCGCGCTTCGGACGTGATCGAGCCACGCCTCGGTCAAGGCGACGCCGTGATCCTTCTTGATTCGCTCTATGGGCACCATGTTGAACGGCCACATGCCTTCGTCCGCGCGCGCCTCGGAACCGGGGCGGAGGGCGAAAACCGCAAGAAAGGGCAGAAGCGCGCGTGCGACGGTGGGCGACCTCACGTGCATTGGCTTAACTCAGCGGCGAGGGCGGAGCGAGAAAATCTGAGGGACGCCTTTGGGCATGCTGTCGACACGGGGCCGATCTTCCGATACCACCGTGAAAGCTTGCGTCGATGGCGCCGGCCCGCGAAGGTTTGGTGCCTTCGTGCGTAAAGCAGGAGCATAGAAATGGCCACTGGCACGGTGAAATGGTTCAACGACACGAAGGGCTTCGGTTTCATCACGCAGGACGGTGGAGGCGAAGACGTCTTTTGCCATCAGTCCGTCGTGCAGGCGACGGGTTTTCGAACCCTCTCCGAGGGGCAGAAGGTAGAGTTCGAGGTGAAGCAGGGGCCTAAAGGCCTTCAGGCGGCGAACGTCCGGGTAATCTCGTAAGCGCCAAGGTTCGCGCCCCCCGCATAGCTCGCCACGGCGAGCGGCCTATCCAGAGGCCACGACTGGAAACTCAGTTAGCTCTGAGTAGACCCTTCCCGACTGCGGGTTGGCGCGGGGCGCCATTGCCCGTGGCGCACGTCGTCTCCTCGGACGATGAAAATAACCTCTTCCGCCACGTTGGTCGCATGATCGGCCACGCGCTCGAGGTACTTGGCCACGCCGATGACGCGCAGGCCCGCGCGCACGTGGCCCGGGGTGCGGGCCATATGTTGCGTCATCGCTGAAATGATCGCTGCGCAGCCCTCGTCGATCGCGTCGTCGCTCTCGAGGACGTGAGCGGCGCGCTCAGCATCGGAACGAACGAAGGCGTCCAGGGCCTCGTGCAGCATGTCGCGCGCCGAGGAGGCCATCGAGGCGAGCTCGGGGCCGACGATGGCTCTGACCTCTCCGTCCTGCTCGACGACCCGCTCCGCGATGTTGACGGCCTCGTCGCCAATTCGCTCGAGGTCGGTGATGAAACGCAGCGCGGTCGCCAGAAAGCGCAAATCATCCGCCACCGGCTGCCTGCGGGCGAGAATCCGCAGGATGAGAGCGTGAATGTCGAGCTCGTCGCGGTCGATCTGACCATCGAGCGCTTCCACTTCCCGCGCGAGCTCGGGAGCTCCCGCGCGAAATGCGTCGAACGCAAGACCCACGAGTCGTTCGCAGCGAGCACCCATGGCGAGCAGATGCGCCCGCAGCTCGCGAAGCTCGCTCTCGAAGTCTCGGCTGCTGTGCGCCGGGGCTAGCCTTGCCACGCGCCGACAATGCCACGAACAGCCCGGTACGAGGACATCGGTTTTGCGCCGGCGGGCGAGAGAGCGCACTCACCTGGCGGGCAGACGTGGCCAAGACCGTGTAGTAAGTAGGGCTATGGGCCCGCCGAAACGTACTGACCAAGAAACGCTGCGTCGACTCCTCGATTCGGGCAAGCTCGATGCAGCCGAGGGCACGGAGATCCAAAGCGCGCTCGACGGCCTGCTCGCGGGCCAGGAAGTCACGGGCCAGCAGCGCCTGCGCGCCAGCGTTCTCTACGAGCGCTACAAGCTTGGCGAGGCTCACCCTGGTCGCAAGCGCGGAGCCGACAAGCGGGAGCTACTAGCGGCGTTCGACGCGATGCCCCGCCCCAAAAAGCCTCCGGGAAAGTCATAACACGCCGGTTTGCTTTCGCGGGGCGATGTGAGCGCATCGGCAACTTGGATGCGCCGAGCGCGCGCTCCACGGTCTTTCAGCCCATGTGGCTTGGGATGGCGGCGAGGCCACGGCGTACGGGGCCCCGGTGCGGTGCTCGGCTCACCAGCCGTCGCCAACGGGGGGCTCTTCGAGCGGGCGGCAAGCTCATCGCAGAGCTGCAACCGCGGGTCGTCAAGCTCGACCGCAACCTCATTCAGGACCTCGACCGAGAGCCCCGCCAACAGAAGCTCGTGGCCATCGTCGTCCACCTTTGCCACGAGCTCGGCGCGTGCGTCGTCGCCGAGGGTATCGAGACGAACGGCGCATACGCGGCCGTTCGCGACTCAGGCGCGCGGTACTGGTGACGCCGAGCCGAAGTATGACACTTGAGGCGAAGGTCAGCGCGCAAGTGGTCAATCATCGCATTCAAATACGTATTCGACGCACTTATCTTCGCGCGCTAGAACACAATTCCATCTAAGTTTAGTTGGAGTTCAATGCTTCGCTTCTCCATGCGATGGCTCGGGGGGTGGTTCGCGCTTGCGACCCTGCTCGCCTGCGCCGAGAGCAATCAAGGAGACGGCAGGGGGTTCGGGCCTGGCTCCGGCAGCGTTTCGAGCACTGGAAGCGGCTCTGGTTCCGGCATCGACGCCACCGCGAGTGGCTCGAGCTCCACCGGGATTCCTGGTGGCGGGGACGATTCAAGCTTCGTCGTCATCACTCCGGAAGCGGGACCTTCGTGCCCTTCGACGTGCGCCGCGCTAGGCGCAAATTGCGGTGTCGTCTTCGATAGGATTTGCGGCGGCACCGTGGAGTGTGGCGGGTGCGACGCCGGGGTCTGCGGCGCGCCAATGCCCGGCGCCGACGCCGGTACGCCCAACGTTTGCGGAACCGGCAATGGCACCGGCGCCGATGGCTCGACCTCGTGTACCCCGGAGAGTTGCTCGGACCAAGGCATCACCTGCGGACCCGCAGGAGACGGCTGCGGCGGCATGCTCGACTGCGGCAATCCTTGCGTCTTGCCGCAAACCTGCGGAGGCGCAAAGCCGGGCGTATGCGGGTGCACGGGCGTTTGCTCGCAGATCGCCGACTGCAGCGAGGCCTCCGGTCCCACGACGTTGACGGGCGTCGTCATGGACCCGGGTGCCGTCAACCCGCTCTATAACGCGCTCGTCTACATCCCGAACAACCCGACGGATCCGACGCTGACCGCGCCTCTCTCGGACGGCGTCACGTGCGACGTGTGCGGAGCGAGCGCCGCGGGCACGCCCCTGGTCACCACGCTCACGAAGACCGACGGCTCCTTCGTTCTCCAAGGAGTCCCCGTCGGCAACGACATCACGCTGGTCGTCCAGCTCGGCAGGTGGCGGCGCCTCTTCAAGGTAAACGTCTCGACGCCGTGCGCAACAAACATGGTCGCGGGAACCGGCAATGAGGTCGACGGCGGAGCGCCGATTGCAAACGGAGTTCTCACGATGCCCAAGAACAAGGGCGAGGGGGACATCCCGCTGACGGTCGTCGTGACTGGCGACGCCGACGCGCTCGAATGTGTGCTCTGGAAGGCGGGGATCGATCAGGGCGAGTTTACCAACCCGGGCGGCGGCGGCCGAATCAACCTCGTGACTGGGAGCGGGCACGACGTCACGACTGGGATTGCGCCGGCGAATGTGCGGACGAATGAGCGCGGTTGGATAAACACATGCACGGCGGGCGGGGGCCCGTGCACAGCGGCCGCGTGTTCCGGAACTTGCACTCAGAACCGTTGGGGTGGCGGTGCGATCATCGACGCAAATACCCCCAGCGAGATGGTGCTCTTCGACGACACCAGCGATGGCGGCCCTGCCGAGTATCCTTTGACCAATTACGCGTTGGCTGTCTTCTCCTGCCAGGGTTGGCCCTGGGGAGACGCCGTGAGTCTGCCCTCGATCGCGCATTATCCGGAGCTCGTCGCCTACGCAAATAACGGTGGCCGCGTTTTCGCAACGCACTTCTCTTCCGCGTACTACACGTACACCGCGGGGGGCGTCGCCAACGCGTTCGACGGCACAGCCACTTGGGGCACGACGGGGGGCGTCACCTTCGCCACGGATCCGGGCGGCAAGCCCGTCTTCGTTGACGTCAATCCGATAGACAATCCCAAGGGCCCCGCATTTGCCGCATGGCTGGCCAACCCGACAACGGCTCTCAGCACGAGTCCGGGCTGGATGACGACGCCGGTCGGCGCTCCGACAGTGTTGATCGACCCGGCCAAATGGGACACGACGCGAGTCATCCCCCCCACCCAGCAGTGGATGTTCATGTCGCCGGACGACGACGACACGCATTTCAGCCCGAGCCTCTTTACCTTCAACACGCCCATCGGCGCGGCCAACACGGCGCAGTGCGGGCGAGGCCTCTACACGGACTTCCACGTGACGCCCAATACCGCAGGTGGCGGAAGCCTCGAGGGAACGCACACGCTCGTGTTCCCGGCCGAGTGCGGACCGCGCTCGCCGATGACGGCGCAGGAGAAGGTCCTCGAGTTCATTCTCTTCGACCTCGGTTCCTGCGTGCAGCCGTACGTGCCGATCTGCACGCCAACCACGTGCGCCGCACAGAAGCTCGAGTGCGGCGCCGCCGGAGACGGCTGCGGCGGATCACTCGATTGCGGCCCATGTCCGACAGGAGAGGCGTGCGTCCGCGGCGTCTGCACGATCAACGCGACGTGCTCGCCGATTACCTGCACCGCTCAAGGGATTCAGTGCGGACCGGCAGGAGACGGCTGCGGCAACGCCATCGACTGCGGGCCGTGCCCGACTGGGGAGATTTGCGGGTATAGCGGCCCCGGCAAGTGCGGGTCCGCGCGCTAGAGCTCGTTCTTTTGCGGCGGACCAAGCCTCTGGCGCTTTCCTCGGCAAGGCTTACCTTCCCCCCCCATGGTCGATTCTCGCCGCGCGCGGCAGGTCCTGCTTGGCGCCTCACTCGTGTTCGCGACGCTCGCCCCATGCCGCATCGCCAACGCACGCACCTTGCAGGTGCGCGACGCAGCCCACGTGCTCACCGCAGACGATATCGCGCGCCTTCGCTCCGACGTCGCGAGCGCGCCCTTCGATGCGCGGCTCGTGGTAACAACGGAGCACCCCGACTCGCAGGATCTTGCGCGCTATCTCGAGCCGTTGGTCTCCGAGCCGAACATGGTCATCGTCGGCCTCGACCCGGAGCACCACCACGTACAGGTTCGGTTTGGCACGGGAAGCCACGTGCCGGAAGGATCGTGGAGCGCGATCGAGAAGAGCGGCAACGATGCTTTTCGTCGCGGAGCCTGGGAGGACGGCGCCGCGGCGATTTTTCGCGCGGCCTCCGCCGTGGTGTCGACAGGGACCAATCGAATCCTCGCTCCTAGCCCGGTCGTCCAACCCGCGTCGGCTGGTCCCGGGATGGCAATTATCGTCATCGGCGGCTTCGTGGGCATAGCCCTCTTGGCCGCGTTTCTTTTGCGTAGGCGCGGTCTCGGCCCCGGTGGCTATGGCCCATCCGGATATGGACCGCCACCCTACGGAGGAGGCGGATACGGATACGGCGCTCCCGGCGGGGGCATGGGCCCCGTTGGCGGAGGCCTCATCGGCGCAGGGCTCGGTGGCCTCGCCGGCTATGAGCTTGGCAAGCTGGAAGGCGAGCGCGAAGGGCGTGATCGCGACGGCAGCTCCGGCGCAGCGAATGAAGGCAGCGACGCTGGTGGCAACTACGACGGCGGCGGCGGCGGCTCGGACTGGGACGCCGGCGGCGGCGGGGGCGGGTTTGACGGAGGAGACGGCGGGGGCGGCGGCTCGGATTTCTAGAGCGTCTCGTGCTCAGTACTCGGCCGTCTTCGGGGCGCGAGGATAAGGAATCGCGTCGCGTATGTTTCCGAGCCCGGTGACGTATACGAGCATTCTCTCGAAGCCAAGCCCGAAGCCGGCATGCGGCACCGTACCGTAGCGTCTGAGGTCGAGGTACCACTCGTAGGCTCGCGGATTCAAGCCGTGCGCGACCATCCTCCGCTCGAGGACCTCAAGCCGCTCCTCACGCTGTGAGCCGCCGACAATTTCGCCGATTCCCGGCACGAGAATGTCCATCGCCGCGACGGTCTTCTCGTCGTCGTTCGCTCGCATGTAGAACGCCTTAATCGACTCGGGGTAGTTCATGACGATGATCGGTCGGCCGACCTTCTCTTCGGTGAGATAGCGCTCGTGCTCGGTCTGCAAGTCCGCACCCCAGCGGACGGGGAACTCGAAGGCCTTGCCTGATTTCTCGAGCAACGAGACGGCCTCTCCGTAGTCGATTCGCTCGAAGCTGGCCTCCGCGAGCTTTTCGAGACGACTTATTGCGGTCTTTTCGACGCGGTCGGCGAAGAACCTCATGTCGTCCGGCCGCTCGGCAAGGACGGCTCTGGCGATGTACTTGAGAAAATCCTCGGCGAGATCCGCGTCGTCAGCGAGCGTGGCAAAAGCGATCTCCGGCTCGATCATCCAGAACTCGGCCAAGTGCCGCGTCGTGTTGGAGTTCTCGGCCCTAAAGGTCGGGCCGAACGTGTAGACCTTCGAAAGCGCAAGGCAGTACGCCTCCACGTTGAGTTGGCCGCTCACCGTGAGGTAGGTCTGCTTGCCGAAGAAATCGCTCGCAAAATCGATTTGTCCGTCTTCCCCTCGAGCGAGGTTGGCCAGATCCAGCGTGCTCACCCGGAAGAGATGGCCCGCTCCCTCGCAGTCACTCGCCGTGATGATGGGGGTATTCACCCACACGAAGCCGTGCTCGTGAAAGTACCGGTGGATCGCCTGCGCCATCGTGTGCCTCACCCGAGCCACGGCCCCGAACGTGTTCGATCGCGGGCGCAGATGCGCCACTTCCCGCAGGAACTCGAGGCTGTGGTGCTTGGGCTGCATCGGATACTTTTCGGGGTCAGTGACCCACCCGACCACGCGTAGCTCCGAGGCGCGGATTTCGACCTTCTGCCCCTGACCTTGGGACGCCACTACAACACCGACGACGTCGACACTGCAGCCGCTGGTGAGCTTGAGAACTTCGCTCACGTAGTTGGAGAGCGCGCTGGGCGCTACGACCTGGATCGGGTCGAAGCACGACCCATCGGTGACGTGAACGAAAGAGACGCCCGCCTTCGAGTCTCGGCGCGTACGTACCCAACCTCTGATCCTCACCTCTCCGTCTTCGCCGCCGGCGCCCGCTCCGGCGAGTCCATTCAGGATTTCGCGTACGCTTAGCAGCCTCATGTCGGCACATTTGCACTCTTCCCGGTGCCGCGCGCAAGCGCGCTGTCGCAAGAGGTCTCGGGAGGGCCGCCGGACATATTGCAATTCTCGCGGCTCTGTGACTGGCTAAGGGGAACGATGCCCATCCAGCTCGTGCAACATGCGGTGATCGCGGGTCGATTTCGGCTCAATCACCAGATCGGGCGCGGCGGCATGGGCTCGGTCTGGCATGCCACCCATCTGGGCCTCGACATCCCCTGCGCCGTGAAATTCATCGAGGGTGAATATGCCTCAGTCGCTGAGGCACAGACACGCTTCGAGCGCGAGGCGAAGGCGGCTGCGACGCTCCGGAGCCCTCACGTCGTGCAAATTCTCGATCACGGCGTGTGCGAGGGCACTCCATACATCGCGATGGAGCTGCTGGAAGGTGAGGATCTGGGCAAGCGACTGCAGAGTGTCGGCCGGCTCTCGCCGCGCGATGTCCACGGCATCGTGATGCAAGTCTGCCGTGCGCTCAGTAAGGCGCATGCCCTCGGAATCGTTCACCGAGACCTCAAGCCGGACAACATCTTTCTGGTCCGAGACGACGACCGCGAAATCGCGAAAGTGCTCGACTTCGGGATCGCCAAACAGGACCACAACGCCCTGCAGGGCAGCAACACCAAGACGGGGGCGATGCTCGGAACCCCCTACTATATGAGCCCGGAGCAGGCGCAAGGCACCAAGTCGGTCGACTTTCGGAGCGATCTTTGGTCCCTCGGCGTGATCGCCTACCAGGGCATCACGGGCGCCTTGCCCTTCGAGAGCGAAGCGTTGGGGGATCTGCTCATGAAGATCATCGTAAACCCCCTCCCGGTCCCGTCTCAGGTCGCCGAGGTTCCGCTCGGCTTCGACGCCTGGTGGCTACGGGCCGCGTCACGCGATCCGACGGCACGGTTTCAGAGCGCCAAGGACTTGGCCGATTCCCTGGGCTTGGTTTGTGGAATCTCGCAGCTCAGCGGGGTTACCGATCGCTCCGAGGTCTACGGCGCCGTGGGCAGCAATCCGCCGCCGGGAGCCCTCGGCATGACGACGCCGCGTGCGAGCGGTCCGGAAAAGCCGCTCTCGGCGACCACGGGCGGGTCGATGGTCCAGACCTTCGACTACGGGGACGATTCAAGGCCGCGGCTGCCCAAGACGGGAGTGCCTGTGGTGCTGCTCGCGGGAGCCGGTGGTGTCCTGGCGGCGGCCATCGTCGGAGGAGTGATTCTTTTCGCGCGGAGCAACTCGAGCCCGAGCCCCAGCGCTTCTGCGCCGACCCCCGTGGACACCGTTGTCCAAGCGCGATCCGATGGGGCTGCGGCACCGACCGCCGCGGAAAGCGTCACTCTGACCCCGCCAGCCCCCGACGAGCCCATCTCAGAGCCCGCGCACTCGTCGGCGGCCGCGCTCGCTCCGAAGCCCACGGGCCATTCAAGCAAGGGACCCGCTGCGTCGAAACCATTGCCACCGGGCTCCAAATCGCCGGCCGCCCCCAAGGGCGACCTCGGCTTCTAGGTCCCAAGTATAGTGGGCGCCATGCTCCCTCCATTTGCGCGCTCGACTGCACTGGTCGTGACGCTCGCGCTCACTTCAGCTCCGAGCGTCTTCGCACAATCGGCTGCCGATCGAGCCACGGCGCGCCAACTCGGTCAGGACGGCCAAGCGGCTCTCGACGCCAAGGACTACGCAGCCGCGGAAGACCACTTCCGTCGCGCCGACGCTCTCTTCCACGCCCCGACGCTTCTCCTCGGCTATGCCCGCGCCGAAGCAGGCCTCGGCAAGGTCGTCAACGCCAGCGAAGCCTACAATCGCATCATTCGCGAGGGAGTTTCGCCGGGGGCGCCGGACGCCTTCGTCAAAGCCGTCGAAGCCGCCAAGACCGAGTCCGCCGCCGTCGAAGCTCGCTTGGCCAGCGTCACCGTCGTCGTCAGCGGCCCGGACAATCCCACCGTAGTCCTCGACGATCAGCCCCTTCCTGTCGCGGCTCTCGGGGTCAAGCGTCCAGTCGATCCGGGCGCACATGTCGTAAAGGCTAGCGCGGACGGGTGGGACCCAGCCCAGACGACGTTCGACGTGCTCGACGCGGGTAGCGCAAATGCAACGCTCACGATGAAGCGGAGCGCCGTGGCCTCGGCGAGTCCGATCGCCAGCCAGCCGCCAGCTCTCACCGGCGCCGTGAATGTGCCGGCAGGTCCGGTGCCCGAGACCGATCACGTTTCGCATACCGGGGGCGGTGGCGCGCAGACCACGGTCGGCTGGGTGGGAATGGTGGTCGGCGGCGTCGGCATCGCGACGGGCGCGGTCGCGGGAGTGCTCGCCATCGGCAAGCACTCGACACTGGCGGGCGAGTGTCCGGCCGACTGCAAACAGTCCGACATCGACAGCTACCACGCGATTGGCGCCGTCTCGACGGCCGGATTCATCGCCGGGGGGGTGCTCGCCGGCGCGGGCCTGGTGCTCGTCCTGACTGCGCCTCCAAGGACCTCGTCAGCCGGCGCCACCACGGTAACGCCGTACATCGGACTCGGCTCGTTCGGTGCCCTCGGTTCGTTCTAGCCGGCGCGAACGCAATGCGCGGCGCGCCTCCGACTGGGAGGCCTTGGAGCGCCTGCTATGCTGCGGCGCCCGCCGGGCGCGCGATGCGACCGGGCACATGAGGACTATCAAGGGTGAACATCGACACGGGTAGGCTCACCCATCTGCAGGCGCTGGAGGCGGAGAGCATTCACATCTTGCGGGAAGCGGTCGCCGAGTTCGAAAACCCGGTGATGCTTTACTCGATCGGCAAGGACAGCTCAGTCATGCTGCGTCTGGCGCAGAAGGCTTTCGCGCCGGCGCCGCTACCATTCCCGTTGCTGCATATCGACACGAAGTGGAAGTTCCGCGAGATGATCGCGCATCGCGATCGCGTCGCGAAAGAGCTCGGCATCGAGCTCATCGTGTACACCAACCCCGACGGGCTGGCCCAAAACATCAACCCGTTCGACCACGGCAGCAACAAGTACACGACCGTGATGAAGACCGACGCGCTCAAGCAAGCGCTCACGAAATATCGCTTCGACTGCGCATTCGGCGGCGCGAGACGCGACGAAGAGCGCTCCCGAGCCAAGGAGCGTGTGTATTCGTTTCGCGATCGATTTCACCAGTGGGACCCCAAAAACCAGAGGCCCGAGCTCTGGTCGCTCTACAACGCTCGAATCAACCTCCGCGAGAGCGTGCGAGTGTTTCCGCTGTCGAACTGGACCGAGCTCGATGTCTGGCTCTACGTGTGGAGTGAGAATATCCCCATCGTCCCTCTTTACCTCGCCAAGCCGCGGCCGGTCGTGACGCGCGAGGGGGCTCTCATCATGGTCGACGACGAGCGTATGCGCCTCGAGCCCGGAGAAACGCCGGTCACACAATCTGTGCGCTTTCGCACGCTTGGTTGCTACCCGCTGTCGGGAGCCGTCGCGTCGACCGCGCAGACCGTACCCGAGATCGTCAAAGAAATGCTCTTGACGGGAGTATCGGAACGGCAAGGTCGTCTCATCGATCACGACGAAGACTCGTCGATGGAGAAAAAGAAACGCGAGGGCTATTTTTGATGGCTGTCGAGCGCGAGCTCATCACGTCGGACGTCGAAGCGTACCTGCGCCGCTATCAGCACAAGGAGCTCTTGCGGTTCGTGGCCGTGGGCTCGGTCGATGACGGCAAGTCGACGCTGATAGGGCGCCTACTCTACGACACCGGCTCGGTCTATTCGGACCAGCTCGATGCCGTGCGACGCGCCACGCGTGACGACGGAATGGATCTCGACCTATCTCTGCTCACCGACGGCCTCGCGGCCGAGCGCGAGCAAGGAATCACCATCGACGTCGCCTATCGGTATTTCAGCACCGAGAAACGAAAGTTTATCATCGCCGACACCCCGGGCCACGTTCAGTACACACGCAACATGGTCACGGGCGCATCGACGGCGAGCGTCGCCATCATCCTCGTCGATGCCCGTCTGGGAGTGCTCCAACAAAGCCGCAGGCATGCCTACATCGCGGCGCTCTTGGGCATCCCCCACCTGGCCGTCTGCGTCAACAAGATGGACCTCGTTTCATACGACGCGAGCGTATTTTCTCGGGTCCGAGACGAGTTCTCGGTTTTCGCGCAGAGTTTGTCCTTCTTGAACGTGGCCTTCTTTCCGATAAGCGCGCTACGCGGCGACAACTGCGTTCACCGAAGCGCAAAGACTCCCTGGTACGAAGGGCCGACCGTTCTCGAGTTTCTCGAGTCGGTTCCCGTGCGCGACCCCCGCGAAGACGCTCGCTTTCGATATCCGGTCCAGTACGTGATCCGGCCGAATCTCGACTATCGAGGCTTCGCGGGTCGGATCGCGTCCGGAGTCGTCAGGAAAGGTGACGCCGTCGTCGTTCTGGCGTCGGGCAAGACGAGCCGGGTCAAAGCGATCGATACCTTCGAGGGCGAGATCGAAGAGGCCTCCGCGCCGCTCTCGGTGACCCTGCGCTTGGAGGACGAGATCGACGTCAGCCGTGGCGACATGATCGTTCATCCATCGAACGTCCCGCGCGTCGAGCGGACCTTCGACGCCCACATGGTTTGGATGCACGAGAGTGCGCTCGACTTGGGCAAGAGTTACCTGCTCAAACACACCACGCAGACTGTGCGCGTCGATATCGAGCGTCTGCATTGGCGCAAGGACATGGACACGCTGGCGGAGTCTCCTGCGGCCACTCTCGGGCTCAATGACATAGGCCGCGTCACCCTGACAGCGCATCGACCGCTCTTGCTCGACGCGTACGCGACCCATCGCGAGACCGGTTCGTTCATCCTCATCGACTCGCTGTCCAACAACACGGTCGCCGCCGGGATGGTGATCGCGTTGCAGGCGCACGCTCATGCGACGACTCTTCGAAGCGCGCCCGATGGCCCCGCTCACTCGCTCGTAAGCGCGAGAGAGCGACGTGTGCGCTTTGGGACCTCCGACGGCGTGGTGCTGCTCGCGGGCGCCAACGACGTCCGGATCGACGCCGTCGCGTATGCGCTGGAGCGACGCCTGTTCGACTGCAACGCGAGCGCCGTCGTGCTGGCCCGGCCGGCTGCGGGCGGCGTTTCCAACGCTCGGGTGCTGGCCGAAAGCGGGCTGCTTGCAGTCGTCATCGTCGAGCGAGCGGCGGTCGCGGCCGCGCGCGCGGAGCTCGCGGGACAGCGGGTCTTAGTCGCCTGGCTCAAAGACGGTGTCGCGGGAGGAGCCGGTTCCGACACCGGGGACATCATCCTCGATCCCGACGCGGAATCCGCCGAGGGATCGGCCGAAGCCTTGCTCGGCGCCTTGAGACAGCGGGGCTGGGTGGGACAGTGATCCTGCCGGCCTGAAGGCGCGTCGTGGCCTGACCACGGGCCGCCGGACGACGACGCCATGGCGCCTGTCGTAGGCGTCGATCACCCAGCCGTTTCCCGCGTAGATACCGACGTGCCCGGGCCACCACAGGACGTCGCCGGTCCGCGCCTGCTCCATCGGCACTTCGGGCTCGGCCAAGGCAATCGCGTCCGCTGTCCGAGGCAGATACACCCCGGCCGAACGCCAGGACTGCTGGACGAGACCCGAGCAGTCGAAGCACTCCGGGCCAGTCCCTCCCCAGCAATATCTCTTGCCGATCTGCGCCGCCGCGAAAGCAACCACACGCTGTGCCGGGCTACCGGCCGGCGGCTCGGGACCAGGGCGGGCAGTCCCGACGAGCGCAGTCGGGAACGTCGCGCGGGGTGTCCCCGAGCACCCTCCCAGGACAAGACCCAGAGCGGCGCACAATGCGGCCCGCATCGGCATAGGGTCGCGCAAGAGGCCTTGGAAGTGAAATTCTCGGCACGCGCGAGCTTTTTTCGAAACCTCGCCTAATAGACCTGCTCCGAAAGTGCACGACCCGTACGCTCATTCGGCCTCGCCGCGGGTGCGAGCCTTTGTCTTGTGGACGCTGCGTCACGGGCGCTGGCTTTGGCTGATCGGGCTCTTGGCCGGAGTGCCCGCCACGGTCCGTACCATCGACCTCTACGTGCACCTGCGAAGCGAAATCGAGCAGCTGCTGCCCCGTGGAGCACCGAGCGTGAAAGCGCTCGACGAGATGCGGGCGCGAAGCCCAGGATTGGAGTTTCTGGGCGTCGTGGCCGAAGTGCGTGATACCGCCGACCTGCCCAATGCCGAGCGCTTTCTCGATGACCTCGCGGAACGGGTGCGCACATATCCGTCGCAGATGGTGCGCGAAGTTCGATCGACCAATGCCGTGGAGAAACAGTTTCTCGAGAAGCACGCGGCGCTCTACGTCAATCTTGCGGACCTCAAAGAGATTCGACGTCGCATCGAGTCCCGACGGGACTACGAGGTCTCGAAAGAGCAAGGCACTCTGCTCGACGACGACGAGCCGCCCCCATCGGTCGATACGTCGGACATCGAAAAGAAATACGAGAGCAAAGTCTCGGGCAACGACGGAGGTCACTTCGCGAGCGTCGCGCTTCGGGCCGCGATGATCACGATTGAAGCGGGAGATTTTACGACGGGAGCGGACAAAGACAGGCGGCTGCTCGATCGTGTCAAAAGCGACGTCGCCGCACTCGATCCGGGCCGATACTCGCCAGGCCTTCGGGTTGGGTACGGATCGGACGTAGCCATCAATGTCGAGGAGCTCGAGGCCCTCAAAGCCGACCTTTTGGCTTCGTCAGTCCTCGTGATCATCGCCGTGATGATGGTGATCTTTGCCTACTACGGATGGTGGAAGAGCATACCGGTTTTGGTCCCCCCTCTGCTTCTCGCCACCGTCTACGCGTTCGCATTGGCCTCGCTTCCACCGATAGGGATCACGGAGCTCAACTCGAACACGGCCTTCTTGGGTGCGATCATCGTGGGAAACGGGATCAACGTCGGCCTCATTCTCTTGGCTCGCTATCGCGAAGAACGCCTGCGCGGCGCCTCGGTCGAAGATGCCCTGGTCGTCGGCGTTTGGGGTGCCCGTCTCGGGACGCTGGCCGCGGCTGCGGCCGCCGCAGTCTCCTATGCGTCGCTTGTTGTCACGGAGTTTCGCGGGTTCAGACAGTTTGGATGGATCGGAGGGATCGGAATGCTCGCGTCGTGGGCAACGGCCTTCGTTCTGATCCCACCTCTCATCAAGTGGCTCGATACCGCTCAGCCCGCGATGGCTCCACGGTCGCCGACGCGCGTACCGATGGCGCGCGGCATCGTCGCGCTCATCGAAAGGCAAGCTCCCCTCATTGTCGCGATCGCCGCGGCTCTGACGGTCGGGGCGCTCGTGCAGGCGTCGCGTCTCGACACATCACGGCTCGAGTACGACTTCAGCAAGTTGCGCCGCGCCGATACCTGGAACAACGGCGAGGGCTATTGGGGGCCGAAGATGGACGCGATCCTCGGTCACTACCTGACACCCACGGTCATCCTATGTGACACGGCCGATCAGGCGAGAGAGGTCGAGGGCCGGGTGCGCGAGTCGGCCGACCACGGGGCCCTCGCGCCGATGGTCGCGAGCGTGATCAGCACCGACGACGTCCTGCCGCGCGACCAGGAGGCGAAGATTGTCGAGGCTCAGGGTATTCGCGAGGCGCTCACTCCGAGAGTTCGAGCGCTGATGGCCCCCGATCGCCGCGACAAGATCGACAAGCTTCTGGGCGACGAGGACCTGGCCCCCGTCGGGCCGAGCGACTTACCTCGATCCTTCGCGAGCGGGCTCCGCGAGCGCGACGGTACGATGGGCCGCACAATCCTCGTCAAGCCCAGACCGTCGGACGCACTCTGGAAAGCCGACTCGATGCATCTATTCGTCCGAACGCTGCGCGATCTCGCGCGCGCAGCGTCGGCCCGGGGTGGGCGCGAGGGCCGGGTCGCCGGATCCATTCCCCTCTCGAGCGACATCCTCGCGTCGGTAGGCCGCGACGCGCCGCGAGCGACCGTCGTTTCTCTTTTGGGTGTTATCCTCGTCGTCCTTGTCGTGCTGCGAGCTCGGAAGGCGTCCGTGTACGTCATTGGAGCCCTCGTCATTGGCGTCCTGTGGCTGCTCGGCGCGACGATGACGTTGGGCATCAAAATCAACTTCTCGAACTTCATCGCTTTTCCGATCACGCTCGGTATCGGAGTCGATTACTCCGTCAATGTGATCACGCGCTACGTCCAGGACGGGGAACGCGACGTTCGGGGGGCGGTCCGTTCGACGGGGGGGGCGGTGGCGCTTTGCTCACTGACGACCATCATTGGCTACTCGTCGCTACTACTGGCCAAAAACCGCGCGCTGTTTCTCTTTGGCCTCCTGGCGGTGCTGGGAGAGATCGCCTGCCTGACGGCAGCGGTCATTGCCCTTCCGGCATGGCTCGTGCTCCGCCAACGTGTGAATCGGCCAATTGCAGGTCCAGCAAACGAAGCGAGCAATTGACAGGCTCGAGCGAGCGCTGTTACCTCACGAAAGGATGCGTCGGCGCCCGAGCTCGATTCGTCGCGCCGCCGTAGCCGTCGCCGCCGCGCTGGTGGCTACCGCGGGCTCCCGCGCGGCCCATGCACAATGTGTGGACGACGAGCTCAAGCAAGAGCTCGTCGGCGGTCGCCACTACCGCGGGGTCGAAGAGCGACTCTTCACAAAGGCCTTCCGCCACGAGCTTTCCGCTATCGGCGGCCTCTACGCGGCAGACCTCTATTCATCCAACTGGATCGTGGGCGGCGCATACACGTTTCACTTCAGCGAGGACCTAGGCCTCGAGGCGAGCGTGGCGTTCACCCGCTTTCACAGTGCCGTCACCGACTCGTACGAGCGCCGCTACCCGCAAGTCCAGGTGCTCGATCGAACCGACCAACCCGGAACGCTCTATTTTGGTCACCTCATCTGGACTGTGGCCTATGGCAAGCTTCGGTGGATGGGTGGTGGCATCAGCCGGTTCGACTTCAATGTTGCCATCGGCGCCGGTGTGACCAACGACTCCACATCGCAGGGCGTGACCGGGAGCGCAGGTCTCGGCGCCAAGTTGTTCTTGGGCCATTGGTTTGCGTTGCGGTTCGACGCGCGAGACCACGTTTTGCAAGAAGTCTTGGTGGGCGATGAGCACCTCGTCAACGACATCATCATCACGCTGGGAGCCAGCGCGTTCATTCCGTTCGGGGGTTGAGTGGTCGTGAGCACCCATCATCGAACCATCGCGGCAAGGGCGCTCCTGGCGAACGCAGCCCTGGTCGCCATTCTGGTTGCGGCGACGGTATCCATCGCCCAGACGCGCACCCGGCCCCCGCGGCCCGGCGCGAAGCCCAAGCCATCGACGAGCGCCACGGCCGAGCCGTCCGCAGACGCGCCCGCGCCTGCTGCGACGAGCCCGTCCACGGCAGCGATTTCGCCAGTAGACGCTGGCGTCGTCCCCGCGCCGGAGCCCGACCAGGCGGCGGGCGGCGGCAGATTGTCACCGCTCAATCCCAGCGCAAGCGAGTTCTCGGACGCTGGACCGCCGACGACATCGATCGACTACGATCGGTTGCTTGCCGAAGTCTCTTCGCTGCGAGCTCGAGTCGCGGCGGTCAGCGACACCCTTTTTCACTGTCGCATCTCCATTTCTCTCGAAACAAGCGGGGATCACGGCCGCGTGGCCGCCTTGAGCGTGTCGGTCGACGACGGAGTGGTCTGGACGGCGCAAGAGGGATTCCGTGCGGAAGACCCCGTCACCGTCTACGAGCACGCCGTCGCCCCAGGCCATCACGCAGTGACCGTCGACATCGAGCGACGCGACGATCGCGAGAGCACCTTTCGTACGACGCAGCGCTCACGCTTCATTGTCGACGTGCCTACGGATCAGAAACTCTCGGTACGCCTCAAGCTCGGCGACGACTCGAATATGGGGGGAGACTTCCCCAGCGACAAGAAGGGGCAGTACGAGCTTCGAGTCCAAGCGCGCGTACAGGCGCAGGCCATCGGAAGGTGACCGATGACCCGGGTGCGCTTGACCGCCGTTCTCGCTTTGCCGCTCGTCGCCTCGGCGGCCTACGCGCAGCCTCCCCCTCCTTCGGGCTCACCCACGGCATCGGTCGGGGCGAACGTTGCGCCAGGGTCGTCTGCCGCGACGGCCGATCAAGTCTTCGCCGGAGCGCTGCGTGCCTATCACACCGCGCTTCTGCAGCGGCATCTCGGCGTGAGCGAGCTGCGTCGTGAGGACGTCGCCAATCGGGTCGGAGAGAGCGAAGAGCTTCTAGCGGCAGGGCGGGTTGACGAAGCGATCGCTCGCCTCGCCGAGATCATCGAGCACCCGCAGTTCGAGCTCTTTTCGGACAGCGAGGAAGGACATGCTGCCCTTTTTCGCCTCGGCGACGCGCTCGCAACCGCGGGCATTTTCGAGCCGGCGCGGGTTTACTTTCGTCGTGTCCTCGAGGCGAAGGGAGCCTGGCAAGACGTCGGTCCCGCGCACGTTTGGCCGCGACGTGCGGTCCGAAGACTCGTCGACATTGCGCTGCAGACCGAGAGCTTTGCCGCGATCGGGGGCGATCTGGCGAGCGTGCCGCCGACTGCTCCTGCGGATATTCTCGAGGAGATTGGGTACATCGGCGGCCGAGCCCAAGAAGCCAGCGGCAACCCGCTCGCCGCGCTCGCCGCGTACGCAGCGGTCACGCAGCGTTGCCCATTCTGGGCGCAGGCGACGTATCTATCAGCCCTCATTCAGGTCGAGGCGGGGCGCTACAAGGAGGGCGAAGGCCTTCTGTGCAAACTGGCGGATCCCACTCGCAGCGCATCGACGACGCCGGTCCTCGCCGACGAGAAGTTCTTCGCGATCCGCGACTTGGCCCGCCTCGGTCTCGGACGCATCGCCCATGAGCAAGGCCGCAACGACGACGCTCGCTACTACTATTACTTGGTCCCACGCGATTCGGATCGCTTGGCCGAGGCTCTCTACGAGGCCGCCACGACACGTTACGAAAAAAAGGACTACGACGGCGCACGCGAGCTTCTCGACGAGCTCGCGGCCCTCGGGGTGCACAACCGCTACGAAGACGAAGCCAACGTCCTCGACGCCTGGGTCGACCTCGCCCGGTGCCGTTTCGCCGACGCCGACCGAAAGCTCGTCGAGTTCCTGAAGCGATACGAGCCCGTGCGCGACGGCGCGCGACAGATCGCGGAGGCCGAGACGGCTACCGAGCGGCTGCTTGCCACGGTGCACACCGGAGCCGATGCGGCGGGGGCAGAAGTAGGAGGCACGAGCCCCGACGTAACGCGGGCCATCGCCAGCTTGGTCCGGCTCGACCCTGCCTACGATCATGTACTTCAGCGCCGCGCCGTCCTCGAGCGCGAGGCGTCGGGTCTCGCGGCAACCATGGGCGTGCTTGGCGATCTGCAACGCTCGCTGGCCACAAACGGCGGCGTACGTCCGACCACCGAGCTCGGGTCGGACACAGTACGAAAGCAGCAGGATGTCCACGACGGGGTGGCGAGCCTGGAGCGTCAGATCGCCGATCTCGAGGCGGCTCGACCGCCGGATCCGCGGGTGGGGCCGCTGCGGGAAGCCCTCGCGGCTCTGAAGGTAGAGGCTTCGCAAACAGGCGCGGAGGCCGCGAGCGCGGGGGCCGCGGAACCGGGCGCCGGTGCCGACCTTGGCGACCTGCTGCGTGCAGACGTGGCGCGCGTCTCGCGGCTTCAGGCTCGGGTCGCGACCGCACGTCGAGAGCTCGCGGACGCCGAGTCGTCCTTGGCCAAGGACGCCCTGCGACGGCTCGACATGCGTCTCTCGCGCCTAATTCGGCGTGCGCGGCTCGGCCGCATCGAAAGCGTGCTCGGTCGCAAGCGTGCGCTCGAGGTCGAGGTCGAAGCGATCCGGCTGGGCTACCTTCCGCAGGATGCCGTCGACTCGCTCGACGCGGCGCGGTACCTCGAAGACTCGGAGGAGTATTGGCCTTTCGAAGGCGACGATTGGCCGGACGAGTACGTGGGCGGCGAGGCGAAATAGTTCGGGGTCCGGCGGTGGCGCACCGCGCTTGTTGCCCCTACATCGCTCGAAGTGTCCGGACGAACATGGCAAAAATGATCGCTTCGCCGAGCAAACCCTCCGCCATCACGAGGACGGCGTTGACCGGACCGACGGCGATGGTCGCGTAGGCCGCGCTGACGCCCGTAACCGCGGCTGCCGCTAAGATGAAGGCCTGAAGCGGCGAGAGCCCGCGGTCGATACGGCGACGCGCTCGTTCGACGGCGCCGAGAAAGAGTCGCGTGAGAAAGATGAAAACCGCCATCGCCATGAAGGACCCGCCGAATTCCTCATGCGAGAGCAAGAAATCGTAGGCCCCGTGCAGCCCGACGACCAAAAGGGCCGTCCGCGAGAACTCGGCGGCCTGGCCCTCCGGATCGGTCGCGAGCTCGTCGAGCGCCGTCGCGAGGACGCCGGTCATGGCGATGTGCAGAAAGTTGGCCGTGAGGAACCGACCGAGCGCCGTGTGTAGATCGCCACTCGCGAGGTAGCCGAGGTTCTCTTCGGCGGCAAAGCCAAGGCCGACCATCGCGCCCCCGACGAGCACGTCGAGCTTGTCGCCCCACTTGCGCAGGAGCGGCAGCAGAACCGCGAACATGAGAAGCTTGGAGGCTTCCTCCCGGAGCCCTACGCCGAAGACGAAGAAGAGAATGTCTCGAGCCGCGTCGCCTGTTTCGACCAGGCGGAGCTTCATCTCCTCGACGGTGATGAGGGCCACGGTCGGAGCGATGCTCAGCACGCCGAGGGCGAAGGCCGCGACGTAGAAGGCGAGCCTGCGCATGGGGCGTTCAGCGAGCTTGCCTAGACGGCCGCAGAAAAACCCCCAAGCGAGCGCCGCGGTACCGCTCATCGCGAGGCCCGCGGGTGAGAGCCGGGCTCGCCAAGCGCGCGCGAACCATGCCACAGCGGCAAGCCAGTCTCGCTCGTGCTGCGCAAAGCGCTGCTGCGTCTCCGCGTCGACCGAGGAGCGAACGCGCGGATTACCCATTTGGCGGCCCACCTCGTCCCAGTCGTCGGTGTCCATCCAGATCGTGACCGCTTTGTCGACGTCCTCCCGCCGATCGGCGAAGGCTAGCCCTTCGCGCTCGAAGTAGACCGCAGCTTCCGAGGGCTTCTCTTCCTCGAGCGCCTCTTCGGCCAAGAGGTGGTTATACCAGGGTACGGGCGGGTCGCGCCGGGCCCCCGCGACCATGGCGCTCTGAACGGAAGGCGGCGTCGGGTCTTCGGCGACGAAGCGCGCGACGAGAAGCAAGTCCTCGGGAAGCGCGGCGAGGACAGCGGCGAGCGTGCTTTCGTCGATCACGGTACCCGAATTCGCGCCCTCGCCCGCTCGGCGCCTTTCCGCCTGGTTGACTCCACTACGATGATTCGACAGAAATGCGAGCAGGAGGGGCACGCTCGGCCTCTGCGCGAGCAAACGCACGTAGATGACCTCCGCGAGCGCGTAGCTATCGCTGCGGGCGAGCTTTCTCGCACGCTGCTCGTCAGTGCGCGGGCGCGTCGCAAAGGTCGCAACTCCGACAGCGACGAGAAACGTCGTGATCAGAACGGCTAGGCCGGGCAGGACCAGTCGTGGCTGGCCGTCAGAGCGATGAAGAAGGCGCAAACCGCGCGCATGATGTCACGGTTTTCATGGCTCCGCGGGCCCAGCACGTCTATACGGGATAGCGCGCAGTCTGCCGGATGGCGGTGGGACGGGAGCGCGTACCGGGGTTCCCCCCGGGGAGGCACCAAATGGAACGGCGACCGAATCTCGCACTCGTCTGCATGTGGCTCGTCGCGACTTGCAGTTGCGGAAAAAAAGACGTCCCCGCAGGCCCCAACGGGCCCGGTGCAGCGGCCCCCACCCCCGCGGCTGCGGCGGCTCCGGTCGAACAGGCGTTGGCCCTCCTCGCTCAATTCGAAGGTGAGATTGATCTCACGATGACCAACCCGGAGCAGAAGCCGCCGAGCATCGAGCCCATCGCCCTGCTCATCAAGAGCGGTAAGGTGCGCTTCGACGTACCCGTGAAGCTCGGCGCCGGAACGCCGCTCGGCAGCGGGTCCTACGTGATTTTCGACTCCGCCGCCAAGAAGCTCGAGATCGTGGCAGATGCCCAAAAGCAAGTGTACGTCATCGACCTCAACACCAGCGGCGAGAAGCTCAAGGCGCTCGGCGGGGCACGCCCGGGCGCTCCCTCGCGCGACGCGCCGAAGACGACGATCACCAAGACCGGGAAGGTCGACACCGTCGCGGGACGCAAGTGCGAGAACTGGGACATCGTCGGCGACCACCGGCAGGGCACTGTGTGTATGACAGAGGAGGCCACCAGCTGGTTTCAGATTCCGCTGAGCGGGCTCCCCGCCGAGCATGCCTGGGCTGCGGACCTCGTCGACGGCAAGCATTTCCCGCTTCGCTTCATCGGCTACGGCAAAGACGGAGCGACCGAAAGCCGACGCGTCGAGGTCACGAAGATCGACAAGAAGTCAGTGCCAGCGAGCGACTTCGAATATCCGCCGACATATACCGTGAGCGACTTTGGGCAAATGTTCGCGGGGCTCGCGGCCATGCAGGGTGGCATGCCGCGAATGCCGATGGGCGCGGGAGGGTTTCCTGCCGGGATGCCGATGGGCTCGGGAGGCCTCCCCGCCGGGATGCCGATGCCTCCACCGCGCCATCACCCGTGACGGGTGCGCCCTTCCGGACGCATTGGGCCGATCAGCGGTATCCGTTCGTCTCCTCGACGGCCAATAGAAAGTCGCCGAGCATCCTGCCCCGGTCCTTGATCTGATCGGGTGTCGCGATGGCTCTCAGCGTCCGTGCGATGAGCCTTCGGTAGGCCTCGGCAGGCGACTGCCGAGCGAGTCGAGCCAGAAATCGCACAGCGAGGACGCTATCCTCGAACGGCTTTCTGCGCACAACGAACACGCCGACCGCATTGGGATCGGGCGTCGACGACCAAAAACCGCCGGCCTTTTGGTCGAAGAGATCGCTGCCGAGAAAGTCGGCGACGCGCTTCGCCCGCTCGAGCCACACCGAGTCGTGCGTCACCTCGTACAATCGCGCGAGCGCCCATCCAAACGCGGCGTTGTCGGCGAGGTAGAGTCGAGCGTCTTCGCCCGCCGGGCCGTGTGTGACGCCACCGCGATCGGTCAGATGCGTATCCACGATGACCTGTGCGGCGCGCTTGGCCATCGCGAGCGCGTGCGGATCGAGGGTCGCTTCATAGAACGTCACGTAGGCGGCGATGGTGAGACCGTTGTCTCCCGCGTATCCGTGCCGGTCGATGCGCGGCAAGCCCAGGGCTCGCCGCTCCGAGTCCGAACGCGCGTAGTAGTCGTGGCCGCTCACGAATACTTTGGAGGGATCGTGCGCGTTGAGGTCGGCGTCCATCGTCGCATAAAATGCCCCCTTATCGCTCGTCATGAAGGTTTCGATGAACCCGGCGAGCGCCTTGGCCGCGTCGAGCCATTTGCCGTCATGGGTAAGGCCGTACGCTTCGGCATAGTTGTCGAGCGCGCCCGCCTGAAATGCGGTGAGCTTCTCGAAGTGCGGATGGTGCCAGTCGCTCTGGGTCGAATACTGGTAGATGCCGCCCCATACCGGATCGATGATTTGAATCTGCTGGTCGAGCGCGAACAAGACCTTGTCGCGCATGTCCCGGTCGCCTGCGCGCGCGCGCTCCAGCGCCCATGCGTTGTCCCAGTAGAGCGGCACCTTCTGCCCGTGGCCCCAGCTTCCCTGGGTGGGATCCCAATACTCACCGAGCTCGATCTCGGTGAGGCGCGCGATCCATCCGATCTCCTCTTCGGGAAGGCCTCCAGCCGCTTCGGCGCTGCGCGTGCCCACGGCGGCGTCTTCTTGGACGTTGCCGCTTTGTGTGACGACGCCGCGCAGCGCTTCGGCGAACGTCGCTGGGTCGACATATCCCTTGTATTTGCCGACCTCTGCCCCCTCCGAAGTGAAAATCACGGTTGCAGGCCAACCCCACGCGCCGTAGCGCTCCTCGATGTCCGGGCTCGAATCGACGTCGACTTTCGCAGCGATGAAGTGCTCAGCGAGGAGCTGTTTCACCGCGGGGTCGTGATACGTCGTCGCTTCCATCACGTGGCACCAGTGGCACCACTCGGCCGAACCATCGAGCAGCACGAACCTGTGCTCGGCTTTGGCTTGGGCAAAGATCGCAGGCCCGAATTCGGCCCAAGCGAGGGGCTCGCCCGGCGCTCCCTCGGCCCTCACCCCGGGAGCCGGAGGGGCCGGCGCCCCTGCTTGCCTCGGGGGCGAGGCCGCGCACGAAGCGAGAGCGAAGACAAGAGAGGCGTATATCGCGCGCAGCATGCCCACGCCATCTACGCGTGAGCTCCGCGAACGGTTGCGCCCACCAGGGCAGGCGCCCGCTCGGCGCCGGCGTTAGTCGTGCTCGGTCAAATCGCTCGAACGGCGTGCAGCGCTTGACCGACCTGCTCCCAGTCGACCGTTGGAAAGCCGAAGGCCCCATTCTTCGCCGCCCAAGCCCGCCCGACGGCTCGGAGCGCCTCCGCGCGCGTCGGCCCGGGCTCGGTGATGCTCGGGCGCTCGGGCGACTGACGCGCGTGCGCGGCAGCCGTGAAGGCCTGCTGTCCTGCATCGTTCTCGCTCGGCGCGATCTCGACGGTCAGGCGGTTATCCTCACAGGAGAGGTCGTACATCATGGACTTGCCACTTCGAAACTGAGTGGTGATCCTGACGCTCGCCGTGCTCTTGTCTTTGACCATCCTCGCTATCCTCTTCTTCTCTCAGGACCCGTGCGCCGCGCGCGCGCGCCACATCGAGAATGCGTGATACGCGATTACCAGCGCGAGCGCTCCGAGTAGTGACATCGCGAAGCCCTCGGGCCGTTCGCCTCGATAGAGACCCAGGCCACGACCCAGCCATCCACCCAGCATGGCTCCCACCGCGCCAACGACCAGCGAACCCGCCCACTGACCCGGCATCCTGTTTGCGGCGAGCAGCCGCGCGAGAGCCCCGATGAGCAGGCCGAACGGCAGAAACTCTAGAACGCGCATATGTAGTTGCGGCTCAAGCCCGCGCCGCGAAAGGTAAGCATTGCAAGGGGCCCGCGACAGGCCCCCATCGCATGTTTGTGCTGAATGCTGCCGGAGCGCTATACTTGCGTAGCTTCACCTGCGACCATACGGCGGCAGGGATTCGGACGCGAACGATTGACCGAAAATCCGTTCACCGCCCTCACCGCAGTCGCCGCGCCAGCCATTCTCACGAATGCATGTTCGGTGCTCGCTCTCGGAACGTCCAACCGGGTAGCACGCGTCGTCGACCGTACTCGCGTCGTGGTCTCAGAGCTCACGCAGCTCGCACGCGGGACGCCGCCCCACAAGAATCGAATGGCGCAAATCGAGCGCCTCGGGCAGCGCTCTCACCTCCTGCTCCTCGCGCTCCGTACGATTTACGCCGCGCTCGGCGGGTTCGCGACTTCGGCGTTGCTCGCGGCCGTGGGCGGCACGGCGGCGTTCTACGATCAGCCGATCCTCTCCCGCGCCGCCGCGATCATAGGACTGATCGCGGGTCTCTCTGCGGTGGGTGGACTCGTGGGCGGTTGCGCTTTCATGGTGGCCGAAACGCGATTGGCTTTGTTGAGCGTTCATCAGCAGGTCGAGGAAGCGTTCACAGAGCCCCCCTCCAGTCCATAGACGGCGTTCGTCATGGGACTCGCGCGCAACGAACCCCGTAGATCTCGTTACGCGTCACGGGCGTGTTGGCATCCCGTCCTGAGGCGAGCAATGCCGGCAAGTCGGACGTGAAGCCGCCCCCACGTATTGTTCGATTGGGAGCGGCGGCCAGGCTCGCGCAGTCATTACATGGCGTCGGATAGGGCGTTTGGGAGACGTCCAAGTTCCACTCCGCCATGTTGCCACCGAGATCCGATTGACCCCACTTACCGTTGCCCAGCGGATCGCTTCCCACGGGAAGAATGTCGGCAAACGAGCAGCTATCGCCGAGGCAGTTGTAGCTCGCATAGGTGTAGTCGGCCGTTGTGGAGCTCGGAGGGCTGGACCAAGGATAGACCCGCTGCTCGCTGCCTGCCGCTGCGGCATAGTTCCACTCCGCCTCGGTTGGCAAAAAGCCTCCGTCCCAGATGCAGAACGCGTAAGCTTCGTACCAACTCTCGCAGTTAATCGGCAGACTCTCGTCGCCTCCGGCCGACGGGGTCCATGTTCCGTACGGGTAGCCGCACTGCAGGTTCATCGTCCATTCGGCGGAGGTCGTCGCAAGAGAGGCCGTCCACGACGGATCCCACCCCGTTTCGGTTCCCCCGTTCAGACCCCCGCCGCTCAGGTGAACGTGCTTTCCACTCGCGCGGGGCGGAGCCCAGCCGCCCACCACCGCCCGGACGAATTGACGGAACCGACCGACGGTCACTTCGTACGTGTCGAGGCGGAAGTTACTCACGGTCGCCGGAAACGACGAGGCGGCGTACGTTACCCCATCGTAGCTTCGCAGGAACGTTCCGCCGACGACGGGCAGGCTCGCGCAGCAGCTCTCACCCTCGGGGCCGCAGCCCGATATCCCCGGCCCTCCCGCTCGGCAGCTCGCGGGCGGCCCGCCTTGGGAACCGGGGCCGCCCGACGTCGGCTGCCCGCCGCACACGCACAATCCGGCCAAGAGGCCGACCGAAAGCGGCCTGACTCTGGTTGCGAAACGCGCCCGAGCCACCGTCATCCCGCGCGAATCATGTCCGAGTCCGGCCGGGACCTCAAATGGCAACTCGTTCGAGCCGGCGACCGGTCCGGGCAGCGGACGCCAGCAGGTCGAGCATTTGTTCGGTGGTGTCGAGACCGACACATGCGTCCGTAATGCTCTGCCCGTAGACGAGCTCGGCGCGCGGGCCCTTCAACTGCACGTCCTGGCGCCCGGCCACGATGTGGCTCTCGAACATGACGCCAAGAATGTGCGGTGAGCGCGCGGCGAGCTGCATGCCGACTTCTTCGAGCACAACGGGCTGCCTCAGGTGGCTCTTACCGCTGTTGTCGTGGCTGCAGTCGATGAGCATCCGCGAGTAGACGCCCGCCGTCTCGAGGGCTACGGCCGCCGCCGAGACGTGACCCGCGTCGTAGTTAGGACCGTCCTTGCCACCGCGCAAGACGACGTGCCCGTCGGGGTTGCCGGTCGTGCGCACCACAGCGACGCGGCCGCGGCCATCGATGCCTACAAAACTGTGGGGTCGCGACGCTGCAATGAGAGCGTTGATCGCCACGTCGAGCCCCCCATCAGTGCCGTTCTTGTAGCCGACCGGCATCGATAAACCGCTGGCCATCTCGCGATGGGTCTGGCTCTCGGTCGTACGCGCGCCGATCGCCGTCCACGTGATGAGGTCCGCGCAATATTGGGGAACAATCGGGTCGAGCATCTCGGTCGCGGTGGGCACTCCCATATTCGCGAGGTCGAGCAGTAGCTTTCGGCCGATGCGCAGCCCCGAAGGGATGTCATGGCTCCCGTTCAAGTGGGGATCGTTGATGAGCCCTTTCCAGCCGACCGTCGTTCGCGGCTTTTCGAAGTACGCCCGCATGACAATGAAGAGATCGTCGTCGTAGCGTCGCCTCAGCCCGTTGAGACGCTCGGCGTAGTCGAGCGCGGCTTTCGGGTCGTGGATCGAGCACGGGCCCACGATGACGAGCACGCGCGGGTCGGTCCCGCCGAGAACCGCGCGCAGCTTCTGCCGCCCGCTGTGAACCGACTCCGCCGCCGCGCCCGTGATGGGCAGCTCGGCCTTCAGGTCGTCGGGGCTGAGCAGAGGGACCGCGTCGACGATGTGGAGATTGCTTGTCTGTCGCATGGGATTGAGCTCCAAAAACGAAAAACCCCCGGGCGCTCGCAGCGACCAGGGGTTTCGAGGACCTGAGAATCGAATCTTCTACGAGGTCAACCTCTGGTGCCGCCTTTGGGCGGGCCAAAAAAAGTAGAACTCGCGAAAGAGCCGATTCACAACGCGGCCACTGTAGCGCTTCGCCGGCGACTACGCCACACCCGGCACGAGGCATATCGCGCGGGCGAAGGCGCCCATCGCTGCGCTCGTGAGATCGGCGCCTCCGCTCGAAGGATCGGCACCTGCGCCGCCTCGCAGCAAAGCATGCCCTGCCTCGCGGGATCTCAGGGAGTGAGCAGCGACAGCGGCGTCGAGCACAACAAACTCGAGTCGCCGGAGAGTGCCTCCCCAGTGGCCACCTTCGTGATCGACCAGCCTTCGACGGCGTTGGCGGCGTTCATTACGAAGACCTCGCCAGCGACGTCGAAGTAATCACCAGCCGCGCCAAACGTCACCGTCGGGACGGACGCCTCGAGGGCGTTGACGCCGGCGGTGACCGCCACGGCCGCGGTGACTGTGGGGGCGACGGGCACGGTCGCGGCCCCCAGAGGAGTCCACGTCCCAGGGGCGTTGCCTGCGCCACCGGTGTTCTGGTAGGTGGCAATGGTGCACGTCCCGAGGCCGCACCCAGCGGCTCCGTGTGTATCGATCTCGATCGCGTACTCTGCCGCGAACGGGAGCGCTCCGCCGCCGTGGAGCCGGGTCGTCGTCGTCTTGGCCGCGGGCGGCGCTGCGGTGTTGTCCCTGAGGTACATCATGACGAACGTGTGTAGGGCAGGTGTAAACCCGCTCTGCGAAAGGAAGATCGTGTCACCCGCAGCGTCGAACGTGAACCCACCCGTCGTCCCCACGCCGCCGGCGGTTGGGAACTGGTCCCCGAGCCCAGGTGTGCCACTCCACTCGGTGGTGTTAAGCACGCCGTCCACCGCAATGGTCGGCGGCGCGTACGCTGGCACCGTTACGGGCAATGTCTTGAGAACGGGGCTGCCCGCGAAGTTGTTCTTGCACGCCACCGTATAGATGTTGCTGCTCTCGCTGACGTCCACGGTTACCGTGGGGGCCGCGGCCGTTGGCATGAAGCAGTTGGCAGCGCCTGCGCACGTGGCCAACGCGGCATCCGTCGTTGAGTAGCAGACGGTGGCCCCGGTCGTGATACCGCCGACGCTGGTGTTGGAGGGAGCAGCCGTGTCGAACCCGATAGTCGCAACCGACGGACACGCGGTCGTTGGCGTACCGATGATCGCGACGGGCGTGATGTCCAAGGCGTAGACGACTGGACCGGTAATGATCGAACGATTTCCACCTTCGCAGGCAATCGCGTTGATCGTTTGGCCCGATGTGTTGATGTTCACCGTCGCGGTGGCGCCAGCCGCCACGAGCGTTTGAGTGCCCGCATTCGGTGCAACGCATGCCGGAGCGTTACCCGCGGGGCCGCACTTGGGCACCGTGGTGCCGTTGGTCGAGTAGCACATGTAAGCGCCGGGGGTCGGGCTCTTTATGGTCGCCGTGATGACGTTCTGCGCGGTGATGGTCGTCGTCACCGCGCTGTCGGTTCCTGAGCCCAAGGCGAGAGTGCCGGCCGCGCTCGTGACCACCGGAGCGGCCACGTCGATGCCGAATGTCTCGTGGTGCAATGGCGATGCCTGCTGGTTCGCGCCACAAGCAATCACCCTGACGATGATCGTCCCGTTGCTCGGATCCGGCACCGGGATCGTCGTCGACGCCCCGGTGAACACCGTGCCCGTGCCGGTGCAGTTCGGGGTGGTCGTGCCATTGGTCGTATACACGAGTGTCGTGTCTGTGAAGTTCGATGTGGTCGAGATGGTGAGGGTGTCCCCTGCGGTAACGACGCCGCCCGCGGTCACGTCAGTTCCCGTGAGTGTGTCGGTCACCGCAATATTTGGCTCGGCCAACGCCGTCTGATAGGTGGCCGGCTCGATCGGCGAGGCACCCAACCCCACGTTGCAGGCGATGGTCTTCAAGGTCGTGGGATTGTTCTCGATGGCGGGTATGGAGATCGAGTTGCCCGGTACAGCGATGGCGGCGGCCGCGTTCGACGTGCCGTCCACTGGACCCTGGGAAGCAAAGGTTGCCGCGATATCGCCGGCCATACCGACGTCGCCGAAGCCACTGCAGCCGGTTGCCGTGACGGCGGTGACGATCCCGGCGGCTTCGACGGCGCTGACCGCCGTGCAGGTTCCGCCCGAGCCAGTTGTTGGCGTCAGCGCGGTGATCAGGGGATTCGCGGTGTAGTAGTTTCCCCCTGCGGTGACCGTGAAAGTCACGGTTTGAGTCACCCGGGCCGTCGCCACCGCCCCGTTTCCTGCGCCGCCGGTGAAGCTCACCGTGGGATCCTCGTCGAAAGTGCATCCTGTCGCGATAATTGCGGTAACCCCCTGGTTGGTCAGGGTCGGCGTGATCGCGTGGCAGCTCCCGACGCCGTCGGCCGGAGTCAGAATGACCATCGGCGCGCTCGTGTATCCCGCGCCGGTGTTGGACACCGTAAGGATCACCGTCTCGGAAGCAGTCCCGGTGGCTTTCGCGCCCGCACCCGTGTTGAGGGCGACGCTGGGAGGCGTCGTGTAGCCTGCGCAGCCCGTTGCGGTAATGCTGGTTACGGCCCCGGCTGTGAGCGCTGCCGTTGGTGTTCCCGTGCACGTACCGCCGCCGCCCGCGAGCGTGACCGTTGGAGGGTTGACGTATCCGACCCCGCCCGCGGTGATCTTGAAGTCTAGGTTCTGCGAGCTCGTTCCGTCGACCGTCGCGCAACCGGCGGCCGTCGAGCCCGGAGTGCAGACCGGATTTGTTCCGTCCGTCGTGTAGCAAACGGTCATGGCGGCTGCGTTCGGGTTCGTCAGGACGGCATTGACCTTGCTGAACCAGGGGCCCGGCATGGTGTCGCTTACGGGCTGGGTCGCGCTCGTGTCGGTCGCGCTTATCGTGGGAGGCATCGCCTGGCCTTGCCCCACGAAGACGGTCGTCGAAGCGGTGGATCCCTCGAAGCCCAGGCCGGTCGCGGCCGTCGCGCCTGGGCAGGTAATGACCGCGACTGAATCTCCAGCCCCGAAGGGCCCCATGGCCTCGATGTCGGCCGGCCCATTGCCCGTGGCCGCCGTGCTCCCGTTGAGACAGGTGCCGTTGGGCCCGCACGCGGGGACGATTCCGACGCCCGGGTCCTCGAGCCAGCACATGTAGCCGCCAGCTTGATCCGCGGCTGTGCCGACGCTCGCCTGAACGATATTGAGGTGCTTGAGATCCGCTCCGTCGGCGGCCGGCAGCGTGTAGCTGGCGGCTGGCGTGGTGGTCGCGTCCGGGAGGATGACCGGCGCCGCGAGCTGGAGCTTGTACGGACCCTGGGTAGCAACCGTGGAGTTGCTCAAGCCGGCCGGAGCGCAGGCGATCACCTGGACGCTGGCCCCGTCTGTGAGGCCGGTGAACGCGTTGCTCGCAGGGAGCAACGTGCCGGCCGTGCAGACACCAGTGGCGCCGCACGCGGGAGCCGTGGCGGACGTCGAATAGCAAACCCAGGATGCGGTCGGGTTCGCCGCGTTGCTCACGGTGAGCGTCGGGCTGACGGCGAGGGCCCCTGCCGCAGGGGTAACCGTGGGAGGCGTCAGGTTCACGGTGAAGGCGAAGGGGCCCCCTACCGTGGACGGCATGTATCCGGTCTCGCACGCGATGGCCTGGTAAGAGCCCGTTTGAAGAGCGAACGGAGCCGTGTACGTCTGTTGGCCGGCAACCGGAGTCGCGCACGAAGGCGCCGTCCCGTTCGACGTGTAGTCGATGGTCGCGCCCGTCGTCGTGCTCGCAAAGGCGCCCAGCAAGGTGGCGCTCCAAGTCTGGGCGCCCACGGCAGGAGTCATCGTCGGCGTTGCGGCTTGCAACGTGTAGAGCTGCATGGCGACTGCGCTGGTGGTCTGGCCGGGCGCGCACGCGATCGCTTGAATCTCGACTTGGCCGGGCATGGCGCTCGCCGCCGTCACCGTGGAGCTAATGGCGATCGGCGCCGTGTACGTCGTCGAGCCGGTGCCGCACGTGGCCGCTGTCGCGGTCGATGTGCAGGTGGGCGCCGTCGTCCCCATCGTGTAGCAGAGCGTCGACCCAGCGGTGCTCGCGAGCGAAACCGTGAAGGCGTTGTTCTGCGTCGTCCCTGTTCCCGCAGGAGTGATCGTAGGCGTCGTGGGCTCTCCTGCGCCGCCTTCGCCTGTACCCGCCTCCGACACCTCAATGGTATACGTAGCTGTGACGACCGCAGAGTCCGAGCAAGTCGCGTTCTTGGTGCTGGAGATGGCCTGGAATGTCTCGCCGGCAGTGACTTGAACGCCCACGGCTCCGGCGTTGTACACCTGGCTGCCTTCGGTGGGCTGCGTCCCATCCGTCGTAAAGTAGATGGTGAGCCCCGTCGGCGCAGAGATGACCACGTTGCTGCCTTCGGGGATCGCCCCAGCCGCCGGCGCGAACGTTGGTGCGGCACACGGCTGAAGCGTCGGGGCAGCCTCCATCATCGGCTCCCCGGCTTCCTGCACGGGGGTGTTCATGGAGACGTCGGCCCCGGCGTCGGGCATCGACGTATTGCTAATATTGTTGCCCTTGCTACTGCCACCCCCGCATCCGGTGACGACACCGCACGCAAGGACGGTGACCAGCGAAAAAGCCGCCGTACCTGTCACCCGAAGACCCCCAAATATTCGGCTCATATTCCCCGTCCTTCTTTAGCGACTACGAAGCGACTCAAACATTCCACCGTGTGAACGGCGTGCGTCGAGGGCGCGTGTCACCCCCGCGGAGCCAGAACACGCTTGCTGACGTTTCTGCGATGTTTCGTTGTTGACAAGCTTCGATGGCGGAAAGCTATTTTGCATGACCGCGTCCAAGAAAAGACAAGCCGGTGCCGAGCGCCCGAGCACTACGCTATTGGCATGAGAAGACCCAAGTTGTCGCGAAAAGGCTAAGCAACCGAAAAACTGACCTAACGGTGAACGAACAAGAGTCACATGGGCGAGCGCTTTCTGCTCACTTTCCTTCCGAACGCCCGGTCTCTAGTCCCGCCTCGGTCAGCGCGCCATAGTCATCGCACTACGTTTTTCTTGAATGCGACCGAGCGCGAACGATCTGGAAGCAACCGTCTACACACGACAGTGGATACGAAGGAGCGCCTTGTCGTCGGGGTTGTACTGGGGATCGTCGGCGATGAACGGATCGTTCGTCATGCGGATCTCGCTCATTTGCTTGACGAGCCAGAGCTTGCCGAATCCGAATCCCCCCGAGCGACTCAGTCCGCCGATCTGAACCCCTCGCAGGACTTCTCGATCCCGTTGGCTCGCCCCGTGGCAGTACGGCGCGACGATGCGATGAAAGCCACCGTACTTGAACGCGAGAAGTCGGCGGGCACGGATGGCCTGACAGATAACGTCTAAGTCGAACATTGCTGACACGGATGGGCGACGCGAGGACCACATGGCGTAACGCCCGTGCACGCGACCAAAGTGCACGAGTTCGTTCACTCGCGGACTGTAATCCGAGCGACCTCGATCGCGCCTACATGTGTGCATCCCCCCTTACCCCCCTTTGTCCGAGAAAAGTTTCGCTCGCACGAGCGCGGCGAATCTCGCGCCTTACGTTTTCGAACGAGGCTGGGCCTCGCGGGGAGGTCTCGCGTTCAAGGAGTGGTGGCCATGAGAGCATCGACCTCTGTCTGGTGGCTCGCGTGCTGTTGCGCTCTCGGCTGCGGGTCGGCTGTTCGGCCGGGGTTGGCGAACGCTCCGCAACTCGGCGGGACGAGCCCGGAAACCCGCGTTCACGACGCTATCGCAAACGACCGCGACGCCTGCGAGCGGTCGATGTTTCCGCAGGGAGAGGTGTTGAGAGGCGCCATTTCACCCTGTCACGAAGAGGCTGCGGCAAAAGCCCCCCTTCCCATCCCTCGGGCGGCCACGTTCGTTCCGTCGGTCTCCGCGCCTTCACCATTCGGCGTCTGCGCTACGGGTTTGCGACCGCGCATTTTCGGAGCCGAGAGGAGCCTGACCGCTTACTCGCTCGCCGAGGGACGCTGGTGGCTAAGTTGCGATCTGCCTTCGACATTGACCCCGATGCTGGAGCTCCGGCGTCCGGCCGTCGACTGAAGAGCGAGCCCATCGGTTGACGCGCCGGCGCGGGCGGTCCACTTTTATGACCTCCTCATGAAAGGCGCCGGCGGTCCCTCCTCGGCTGTCGTCGTCCTCGCACTGGCGGCACCCGTTTATGCGGCCGCGTGTGGGCCCAACCGCACGGGAGAGAACAGCAATGACGGCGGCCTCGAGATGCCGCCTGCCGCGGCTCCGGGACAGGCGGCATCACTCGGTCCCGAGGAAGATGGCGGGACGGGCGGCGATAGCGCCAGCGACGGTGCGAATGGCAGCAGCGCTTCCGCCGACGGCGCTACGGGCGGCGCTTGCGCCGACGGCGCTACGGGCGGCGCCACATCCACCGGCGACCCGACAGGCACCGCCGCGGTCGAAGCCGCTCAGTTTCTGGACTCCGTTGGAGTTTGCACACACGTCGGCCAAGGCGTCGACGCGCCCGCGCCAAGCGCCGCGGCCATCGCGTTTGCCGGCATCCGCAACCTCAGGGACGATGGAAGCGCGGCGCACATTTCCGACTGGATCTCCATGCATCAGACCTCGGGCGTCCGCACTTGCGTTCTGACCACCCAAGACGTGGCCAGCACTCTCTCGATAGCCGAGCAGCTCAACGCGGCGGGTGCGCTCCTAGCGGTCGAGGGGCCCAACGAGCCCAACAATTTTCCTGTCACCTATCAGGGCCAGACCTCTAATTCCAATACGACGTTCGTGCCGGTGGCCAATCTTCAACGGGACCTCTACGCGGCCGTGAAGGCCGACGCCAAGCTGAGCCACATTCCCGTTTTTCATTCGAGCGAGGCGGGCGGATCCGAGCCGGATAACGTAGGTTTACAGTTCTTGACCATTCCGGCGGGCTCGGGCATCGCGATGCCCGATGGGACGAAATATGCCGACTACGGAAACACCCACAACTATGTGTGCGGCCACAGCAGCAAGCTAGTAGACAACGTCGCGTGGAGCGCTTCAGACCCTACACTGAACGGCGACTGGGATGGGCCTTACGTAGAGTACGGCCGTACCTGGCACGGCGGCTTCGCGGGCTACTCGGACGCCGACCTCATCACGCTTCCGAAGGTCACTACGGAGACAGGCTGGGTAACGGCGGGTGCGGGCTCCATCACGGACGAGCAGCAGGGCAGGCTCTTTCTGAATCTGTACCTGTCCGCTTTCAAGCGAGGCTTTTCGTACACGTTCGTCTACATGCTTCGAGATGACCCCGCTCAGGGCTTCTGGGGTCTCTTCGACACGACTTACAACCCGAAGACCTCCGGGACGTATCTTCACAACCTCACGACGATCCTAGCCGACACCGGCACCGGCATGACACCCGGAAACCTCGATTATTCCATCGCCGACGAGCCGGCGACTGTGCACGACCTCTTGCCGCAGAAGAGCAGCGGCGTCTTCGCGCTCGTGGTGTGGGACGAGCGGCCGAGCGGCGGCACGGACAATGTCACGGTCGACCTTTCCATCTCTCGCGCCGCGGTCACTGTCTATGATCCGACGACAGGGACCGGGCCTACCCAAACGCTCCAAGGCGTGAGCTCGGTGGCGCTGGTGCTCAGCGATCATCCCGTGGTCCTCGAGCTCTGACTCGCGCTTCGATGCTCGCGGGCAAGTACAGAGTCGAACGAACGCTGAGCCAGGGAGTCGCGGGCATGGTCCTTGCGGCGCGGCACGTGCGCTCTCGAGAGCTAGTGGCCGTCCGAGTCCTTCCGCCCGAGCTTGCCCTGCACGCCGACGTAGCTGCAGGCTTTCTTCATGGCGCACGCGACGCGAGGCGCATTCGCGGCGAGCACGCAGTGCGCATCGACGACGTGGACACCGACGAATCGGGCGCGCCGTTCATTGTCATGGAGTACCTCGAAGGACAGAGCCTGAGAGATCTCGTCGAGTCAGGCGGCCCGCTGCCGTCGGCCGCCGCGGTCGGTCTCGTCGAGCAGGCGCTCGAAGCCGTCGCCGAGGCACACGCGCTTGGAATCGTGCATCGCGATCTGAGGCTCGAGAACCTTTTTCTCGTCCTTCGGCCCGATGGCTCTCCGTGCGTCAAGGTTCTCGGCTTCGGAGTCTCCACGCCGAGTGGAAAAGACCTCGCGGGGGATGCAGAAGCGGACGTCCGCGCAGTCGGCATGATCCTCCATCGACTCGTTCACGGCGAGGTGCCACGCAGCCAAAGGCGCGCGGAAGCGACGCGCGCTCTGGACGCCGTCATTGGACAGTGCCTCGGCGACGACCCATCGTGGGTCACGCCGGGCGCTCACGAGCTCGCGCTTGCACTTGCCCCCCATGGATCGCTCGCGCCACCGATCTCCCCACGGAGAGCCAGCGGTTCGGTCATCGTCGGACGAGCCGTCGCGGCGATACTTCTCGTCGTCCTCGTGGGCGTGGTCGCGGCCACGGGGGTAGCCGCGACCGCTTCAACCCCAGGCTCGAGAATCACAACGGTCCCTTCCACCACCCCCGCGGCTCACTGGCCCACCAAAGCAACGCCCTGAACCCCAGCTCTAACGGAGCCGTGGCGAGAGGCGCGGCGGATTGAGGCTCAGGCTGATCTCCCTAGAGTCCGCGCAATTGTAGGCAAGCGTAGGCGCCAACGCACGCGAGTGTTGCCGCGGACGCGCCGTGTTTCTTGTTACTATGGCCCTCACTCATGCGGGTCCGAGCGCTCGGCATTGCCTGTTCGATCGCTCTCGGAGCTGCGTCGACGAGTGGAGACGCCCGTGGGGCCGCCGCGAAACCGGCGAGTGGGGGCATCGAGCCTGCGGCCGAAAGAATTCTGTTGGATACCTCGGGCCGCCACCGCGCTCCTCGCGGCGGGTCGACGAACGGCGGTGAGTCGACGAGCGCTGGGCGACCCGCGATTCGCGGGCCGAAAATCCCCGAGGCTCTCCGTGCGCGGCTCCAGCCCGCCCTAGACGCACGCGTCCGGTCGGACGTGGCGAAATCCAAAGAGCTTCGCGCCGAGGCGATTGATCTTCTGAGCCGATTCGTGGCCGAGACGCCTCGAGGTGCGCGCGAAATGCCCGAAGCGCTCGTTCGCCTTGGGGAGCTCGTGTGGGAAAACGAGCGCGAATCGTTCGTCGACCGCTTCGAGGTCTGGGACAAGCGCCCGGTCGACCAACGGGGGGCCGCTCCAGAGCTCGACTACCGGCCAGCGCGCGAGCTCTTCGGTCGCGTGCTGCACGACTATCCGTGGTTCGAGCAGTACGACTTGGCCCTCTACGTCGACGGTTTTCTCGCGTTCGAGCAAGGCAAAGAAGACGAGGCTCGCGAGCGCTTCGAGCGGATCTTGAAGGATTACCCGCAGAGCCGGTTCGTCGCCGACGCGCACATGGCGAAGGCGGAGACAATCTTCAATGCCTCCTACGACTACGCGGGCGCTCTGGCGGAGTACGAGAAGGTGCTCGCTTTCAAAGGGCAGATTGATTCATCACTCTACGGTCTGGCCCTGTTCAAGAGCGCGTGGTGCTTCTGGAGGCTCGGAGAAAATGAAGAGGCTGCGAAGCGCTTCGTCGGGGTCTTCGCCGCCACCGAGACGGGCAGCGGCGATGCCAAGGGAGCGAGCGCATCGGAGCGACGACAACTCGACGAGCTGCAAAGCGAGGCCCTCAAATATGTCGTCGAGGTCTTCTCGGAGGACGAAAAGAACACCGCGCAAGACCTCTACGGTTTTCTGACGAAGATCGGTGGCGAACGATTCAGCGGACGCATCGTTCGGGCACTCGCGCAGCAGTTTTACGACGAGGCCCACTACGAGCGCGGCATCGAGGCCTACGAGCTCTTGCTCAAGCTTGAGCCCACTAGCCACGATGCGGGACGGTGGGTCTTGCAGATTGCTGCCGGCTACGACCTGGTCGAGGCCTGGCCGCGAGTGAAGACGACATTCGAGCGTGCGCTTGCGCAATACACCGCCGGCGGGCCCTGGGCGCGAGCACAGTCGAGCGCGGCGACCGTAACGGAGACGACCGCGGCGATCGAAAAGGCGCTGCGCGAAGAAGCGATGTCTCTCCATGCCAAAGCGCAACGTGACCGGACGAGCGTCGCCGAGTTCGACGGTGCCGCAGGTCTCTATGAGGCCTACCTCTCCAAGTTTGCGCAAGATCCGAAGGCCTATGAAGTGCAGTTCGACCTCGCGGAGATTGATTTTTTCCGGCTCGGACGCAACCTGGAGGCGGCCGAAGCCTACATGGCCGCCGCCCGAGCGATTCCCATCAAGGACATCACCAAAGCTCAATCGGCCATGCGCCACGACGCGCTCTACAACGCACTCGTGGCCCTCTCGAGGGAGATGGAGAACCCGACCAGCGCGAAGTCGGCTCCCGACGCGGGGAGACCCGCCGACGCAAACAAGCCAGGAACCGATCCTTTTGCGCGCGCGGCGGACGAATACGCCGAGGCGCTCGACCTCTATGCGCAGTACTACCCGGGAGATCCCGAGCTCCCGGCCATGTTCTACCGTCAGGGCCGCTACTATTTCGAAAAGAGCAACTACGACTCGGCCGTCAAGATCTGGGGAATGCTCATCGAGAAATTCCCGAACGCGGCGCCGGCCCGCGATGCGGGCGACAGCATCCTCGAGTCTTTCAACCGCGCGAAGAACTACGAGAACATCGAGACTTGGGCGAGGCGCCTCAAGGCTCTCCCGATCTTTGCGACGGCTAAAGCGCAAGAGCGTCTCGATACCCTCATTGTCGTGGCCGTCTTCAAGCAGGGCGAGCAGAAAGCGAACGCGGGGGACCACGCGGCCGCAGCCACTGCATACCTTCGTGCGGCAAAGGAGTTTCCGAACGATTCGCGTGCGGCGCAGGCCTGCGTCAATGCCGAGCAGGAAGCCAAGCTCTCGGGCGACGTGAAGGTCCTTCAAGAGGCGGCGCAGCTGGCGATGGGGCCGCGGTATGCCACGCGGGCCGAATCGCCTGCCGGCGCATGGTTGGCGACGACGACGCTGCAGGCCATGGGCCTCTTCGGCGAGGCCGCCGATCTTGCGGAGGCCATGACGAATCTGGCCGATCGCGATCACCCGAGCTACGCAAAATTCGAGCACGAGAAGGACGCCGGATACAACGCGGTAATCTTGCGTGAGGCCACGGGCAATCACGCGCGCGCGATCGCAGACGGCAGCAAGTTCTTGGCGAGCTATGGCACCGCACCTGAAGCCGACGAGGTCGTTTTTCAAGTCGGGCTCGCGCAGCAGAACGCCGGCCATCCTCGCGACGCCGCGGAGCTCTACCGCCGTTACCTGTCACACGCAAAGAACCTCGACCATCGGGAACAAGGGTTGGTGCTGCTCGCGCAGGTCGACCTGAAGCTTTCCGACGATCGCGCGGCCGCCTCCGCTCTCGACGAAGCCGTCGGCCTCGGTAAGCAGCACGGGCGCGACCTCGGTCCCGACGGCAAGTATGCGGCAGCGCACGCACGCTACATGCAGGGCGAGCGTGTCGTGGCCCGCTTCGAACAAATTCAGATTCAGGGCGACGTCAAACAGCTCAAGGCGCGCCTGAAGCAGAAGACGGAGCTTCTCAAAGACGCCTCGAAAGCGTTCTTGGACTGCGTGGCTCTGGGGGTAGCCGAGTGGACGACCGCCGCCCTCTACCAGATTGGCCACATGTACGAGGCATTCGCGAAATCGCTTCGGGATTCGCCGCCACCGCCGGAAGTGAAGACCGAGGATCAAAAGTCGGACTACCAGGCCCAGATTGAGGAGTTTGCGGTGCCCATGGAGGAGCGCAGCCTCGATGCTTACGAGAATGGGTGGAAGAAGGCGACGGAGCTCAACATCTACAACCAGTGGACGGCGAAGATGCGCGACGCGCTCGGTCGGCTGAACACCGAGATCTACCCTCCGTTCAAGGAGACAGGTTTCGAAGTGCGCTCGCAGGGGCCGCTGCCGATGCCGTCGCTCATCGACGCGCCGAGCCGGCCCGTGGCGCCCAACGCGCCAAAGGCACCATGATACGGGCGTCGACATTCGCGCTCTTGGGCTTCTTACCTCTGATCGGCCTCGCCTTCTGCGGCGGGGCGCCGCAGAAGGCCATCGCTCCGGAGCCGAAAGCGGTGCACCTAGCACCCGCCAACGCGAGCGCCGTCGCAAAAATGGTGCAGGGCGTGCAGGCGGCGAAGGACGGGCAGCGCGAGCGCGGTGCCTCGCTCCTGCGTGAAGCGATTGCGCTCGACGGCAGTCTTTGGGAAGCGCGCTACGATTTGGGTGTCCTGCTCGCGAACGAGGGCGACCTGGCGAGCGCAGAGGAGCAGCTCGCCCTCGCCGCGAAGCTCTCACCCGATACTCAAGACGTGGCGGTCGGGCTCGCCGAAGTCAGGCGGCGGCGTGGCGAGCCACGTTCCGCTGCCGATGCGCTTGCCGATTTCATTCGTGACCACCCGAACGCCGTCGGGGCGCGAACTCTTTACGTATCGGCCCTGCGCGAGAGCGGACAGGTCGACAAGGCCATCGCCCAGGCGAGCGAAGTGCTTGTGCGAAAACCCGCCGACGCCACCGCGCTCGCCGAGCTGTCGCTCGCGCATCTTGCGAAAGGCGAGAAGGAAGCTGCCGGGCTGCTCGCAAAGCAGGCGCTCGATGCGAACCCGAGCAGCGCCGTGGCCCACAGGGCCATGGGCCTTCTCGACCTCGCCAACGGCGACGATGCGGCGGCCTTCGCGGAATTCCGAAAGGCCTCGCAGGCCGACCCGCACGACACGACGTCGAGGCTCAACATGGGCGTTGTGCTTCTCCACGCCGGCGCCTACACCGCGGCCGAAGAACAATACCGAGAGATACTCCGCCTTTCTCCAGACGACGCCGATGCCCTCGTCGGGCTCGCCGCCGCTCTTCGGGGGCAGGCCGACGCGCAGCACACTCAGAAGCTCGACAGCGCGCGCGCAGTTCTCGAGAAAGTCTTGCTCGCCGACCCGCACGACACCGCGGCGACGTTCAATCTCGGCATTCTCTTGTCCGATTTCATGAAGAGACCGGCCGATGCGACACCCTATTTCAAACGCTTTCTCTCCGATGCGCCCGACGATGATCCGCTGCGCGCGGAGGCCGAAAAGCACGTGTCGGCAGCCTCGGCCAACGCTCCGCCGCCCCCATCGATCGATAAAGGCGCAGGTGCCGCAAGCCCCCGAAAGGGCCAGGCACCGCGCGGACCGGACAAGAAATGATGTCTTTCCTTTTCCCGAGTTTGGCAAGAGGTAGCCTTGAGCGGTGGACGCCATGACCTTGAGTCGTAGCGGACGCACTTCACACGGGCTGCGGCGATTGCGTGTGGCCATAATGGCGATCTGTGTGCCCTCGTTCGTCGGGCTTGCGGCCGGAGAAGTGGTGGCGCAGACCCGCCGGCCGACCGGAAAGGGACACGCTCCCCGCTCGACGGTCACGCGAAACTTCGCCCCGCCAACGGATGGAGGAACGCTGCCCTCCGGCGATCTGGTGCCCGGGGCTTCCGCGACACCCCTGACGAACGCGGGGGCGATGGCGGACGCCGGGGTCGTGGAAGCTCGAAGGCTCGACGGCGGCACGCAAGTCTTCAAGTTCAAGGAGCTCGACATCGAGGGGCGTCTCAAGAGCCCGCAGCTCGTCTACTTCTTGCGCCGAGTGCGCGCCGAGTTTGCCGCGGGTGAGCTCGGACACCGCACATTCATGCGGGAGATGTCGGAGACTCGAAAGGAGTCCACGTTTTGAACGGCGCTGGAGAGTCGTCTCAGGTTTTGCGCGTGGCCGCCGCATGGGGTACGACCATCGTCGGCGCGAAGCTTCTCGAGCCAGGGCAAGACTGCATTTTGGGGGAGGGGCATGGCGCGCTCGCTCCTCATCCGGACGCACTTCAGGCGCCCGAGACGCCGCTTCGTGCGGTCGGCGGGGGGTGGGAGCTCGACGCTCGGGGGGCCATCAGCGGGGTCCTGCGGCTGCGCGGACGCGACGAAGACGTGCTCGGGCTTGGGCGGGGCACCGCGCCAGTGCCTGTGGTACCCGGAGACTTCGGCCTGATTCAGTACGGGCTCTTCTCGGTCTTCTTTCAATATACCAGCCGCCCGCCGGCGATGGCCAAGCGTCACTCGCCGTTGGCAGTGCCGTTCATCTGGCTCGGGCGGCTCTTTCTCGTGAACGACCCGCTCTCGGCCCTGTCTCTGTTTTCGAGCCTGGTCTTTCACTTAGGCCTCATGGGGCTTCTCATCGTCAACTGGACGCCGCCGCCTTATCGCCTCCCCCCGGAGCTCGTCAGCCCGGAAGAATATGCGGCCCTTTTTGGGCTGAAACGGGTGCTCCCGGAGATGGAGCCGGTGGCGCCCAAGAGCGACGGTGGAGGGGCCGCGAAAGGCCCAAAGGATCCGGGGCCCAAAGACACGAAGAAGCAGGGCGGCGGACAAAAGATCGTCGGCAAAGAAGGAAAGGCCGGACTAAACGGCAAGGAAGACCATTCGGAGCTCCCGGGCGACATCAAGCCCGTCACCAACTATGGCGGCTTGAGCGAGGCACTCGCCGACACCGGGACCGAGATCCGAAAGACGCTGAGCGAGATTCAGACCGTTGCGGATGCTCTGGGCGGCCTGAGCTCGGCCAACGTCGTGCTCGGAAGCGGCCCAGGCACGGGGCTGCATGGTACCGGGGCGGGAGGCGGCGGCACCGGCGCGGGGGTGATGTTTGGGTCGGGCACCCTCAACACGGGATGGGGGCAAGGGATGGGTGGCGGCTTCGGCACGGGGGGCGGACACGGAGCGGGAGGCGGCGGTCAGGGTGGGACGGGCGGCGGCACGGGAACGGGCTCGGGCACGGGCTCGGGGCCGGGTGAGCACGGGGTCGCGGGCGCCGGCGGCGGCGTATCGCACGGCGGCCTCAGCGCCGAACAGATACGCCGCGTCGTCGTGGCGCATCGAGGAGCCCTTCAGGCTTGCTACGAAATCGAAGCGCAGAAGGATCCCTCGCTTCGGGGCGGCGTCACTGCCGCGTGGACGATCGACCCTGGTGGGGCCGTGACGAGCGCAACCCTCGCGGGCTCCACCATTCACAATGCGCGCGTCGAAGGCTGCGTGCTTCGTCAGGTGCGTGCCTGGCATTTTCCAGCGAGCGAAGGAGCGTCGCAGACGACGTTCCCGTTCTCGTTTGGAATTGGGAGATGAGCGGGCCGACAACGGGCTCACACGGAGACGCCTGGTTTCCAATGGCGAAAGACTTCACGGGCACAGCGACTGCCCGCCGCCCGCCACGTATGCCTTGGTCTTCGAGACGAGATTGCCGCCGTCGGTCGTTGGAAGGGTCTGGTCCCCCGCCCCCGCGCCAAACGCCGCGCCGATAGCGTGCGCCGCCGCGAGCTCGTTCATGTGCGCAAAGAAGTAGTCGACTCGATTGTCTTGCCAATGATTGGTCTTGTTGTTCTGGGCTGCATTGCCGAGCGGCGTTTGCCAATAGAGGGCGGGCTTTCCGAGCGCCTCAGTTAGGGCTTTGACCCAGGCAAAGTCCTGATGAAAGTCGGGCAACGTCTTGTTGGTGGCGTCCCACCAGGTGTCTTTGCCTATCGACTGGTAGTAGCCGGCGTCGCGATCACTGGTCTCGACGATGACGAGGTCGGCGTCACTCTCCCCAGCGGCCGCGAGGAACGTTGCGACCTTCAGGGCTTCGCCGCCCACGTCGAGGCTCGGGCTCGTATTGTCGGAGACGTCCATGTCCGATGCCCATGCGGAGGCGTGCAGCCCGACGAGCGCGTGCGGGGCGTACTTTCGCACCATGGCGATCATGCACTTGCCCATTCCCGCGATAGTGTTCGGCAAGGTGCCGCAGTCGGTCCCGTTGACGCTAGCAACGGCCGCAGGAAGGGCCGTGGGATCGGGGCCCGCTTGCTCGGCGTATCCCCAGAAGTCGGGCTCGATGTGCAGGATGGCGACGCTTTGGTCAATCTGTTGCAGGAGAAAGCGCCAATCGGCGTAGTAGCGCGTCATGATCGGCATGTCCGTGGCGGCTGACGTGGCCTCGGCCTTCCCCTCCTGAAAACCGGTCAGTGTCGCGGTCGCCGTTTGCAGGATCTCGTAGTACGTGAACATCGGGATTTGGACGGGCGTCGCCTTCGCGCCCGCAGTGTCGAAGGTTCGGACGTACTCCCCGGGCGGGTCCATGTCGTATTGGTAGCAACCCCACCACGCGCACCCTCCTTGCCCCGCTGAGTTTGCACACGTTTGACCGTGTGAAGTGCAGTTCATCGCACAGGAGGCGCACGGAGCGGTGCCGTCGAACAACCCTCCGGATATGTATTCGTAGCTAATGTCGAACGGCGCGGTGGCCGTGAGCGCCGGAGTCGAGCTCACGCCGATCATCACGCGCGGCTTTCCGAGCGCCGCGAGCGCCGAGGCCCCGAGACACGTGCCCTCCGGCGTGCTGCCCGTCCCCGACACGGTCGACCCACTGGACGGTGCGACGCCGGAGGCTACGCCACCCGAGGGTGCGCCGCCGGACGTCGTGCCCGCAGACGTCATACCGCTCGGCGAGGCGCCTCCGGTTGCCGCGCCACTCGATGGACCAACGGCCGGACCCGCTCCACCCGCTGGGCCGCCGGTCGATCCTCCCGTGCTCGACGTCGTATTCCTGGCAGGACCCTGCGTCCCGCTGGACCCGCGGCTACCCACACTCCCGGCTCCGATCGACCCTCCGCTGCAACCCACGGTGCTCCTCATGAGAAGCACGAGGCCGACCGTGAGCCCCGCTCGGGTGACTCGTCCTCGCATTATCTGATGGTACCCGGGCGACTCGGAAAGACATGGCCCCCCGCCCCTTTGTGTGTCCAGGTGTCGGTAAGGGTCGTCCTTTTTCAGAGCCCCAGCCAAGGCCCCGGAGGCACCGTGCGCGAGCCCTGCCGCACCTCGAAGTAGAGCATCGACCCCTGACCGTCGTCGCCCACGGTCCCGATGCGTTCTCCGGCTCCGACATCGTCACCCGTCTTGACGTCGACCTCATCGAGATTCCCGCTCACGGTGTAGTAGTGGCTCCCGTGATCGAGAATGACAATCCGGCCATAAGGCCCGTAGCGATCGGCAAAAGCGACGCGTCCTGCGAACACCGCGCGGACGACGGCACCGGCCGCGGCGTGAATTTCGAGACCGGGGCCGGCCGCTGAGTCACGTCGGGCCGGCCGTACCTCTGCTCGTCCAGTGACGGGAAAGAGCAGGCGACCGCGAGCGTCGGCAAATCCTCCCGCGGGCACCTCGGGCGCGAGCCCGCCGGCGCCTCCATAGACGGCAACATACTCGCCCGCGCCGGTAGACGTCTCAAAGGCCTTGTCGAACGCCGATTGACGTCGCACGTCGTCCTCGGCAGCCAAGCGCGAAGCATCGAGCACCTGCCTCTGGTTCGCGAGCTCCGCCCGATCGCGGACCAACCGATCGAGCTCGTGCTCCAGATCCTCGGCACGGCCGTGCAGATTGCGACGCTCCGCGATGTCCTGCACGACTTGCCGGCGAGCGCGCTCGACGTGCATCGCGTGCGTGACGAGCGCATCGAAACCGCCGCCGACCGGAAGCAGGCCCGCTCGCGTCAGCTTGTAGAAGGCGCGGCCATGCGCGATGAGGCGCGCCTGAGATATGGCCACTCGCTCCGCCGTGCGCGCGAGCTCCTGCTTGTCGTCTTTCTCCTGGCCATCGAGGTTGGCCAACCTTCGATCGAGCTCAGCCAGCAAGAGAACGGGGTCACGAGAGGCCGCGGGTAAGGGTGGAGCCGCACGGCTCGCCGAGAGCGCCAACGCCACGACGAGCGCCGCGGCCACGGCAAGCCCGGCTCGCTTCACACGGCCACCAGCTTGCGCAAGCTCGTGAGAGCCGCCAACGCCCCGAGCACCGCACCGAGTAGGATCATCGCCCCCGCCACCGGCCACGGCAGAAAGCTTGGCTCGAGACCGACCATATTCGCAAGGTCGGAATCCAATCGTCCCCGGACCACAAAGAAGAGCATGCCGAGGAGCGCAATGGCTCCGAGGGCGCCAAGCCCTCCCTGAACGCTTCCCTCGATGATGAAAGGCTTCTTCACGAAGGCGTCGGTCGCTCCCACGAGCTTGAGCACTTCAACCTCGGTACGACGCCGTTGCAGCACGAGACGCATTGTAGATCCGATAACCGCCAGCACGGCCGCAAACACCACGAGTGCCAGGAGGCCGGCCGCCGCCAGCCCCCCGCGTACCAGCTTGCCGAGCTTCTCGGTCCACGACTGGTAGGTCTCGACATCGTCGACGGCAGGGAGAAGCTTCATCTTGCCGACCATGTCGGCCAAATCCGCGTCGGACATCTCTTGAGCCACGTCGAGCTCAATCGACGCCGGGAAGGCTTCCACCGGTAGGCCGGCCAGATCACTCTTGCCCTCGAGCTCATGACCGAACGAGACGCGGGCGTCGCCGCTCGAAACGTAGTGGACGGCGGTCACCCCGGGCACGCGCGCAAGTGCGGCCCTCAACGCTTGGACGTCCTCAGGGGAGGCGGCGTCCTTGAGATACACAGAAGCGCGGCCGGCACGGGACCATCGCTGTTCGGCCGCGCGCAGATTGGTGACGACGAGCAGAGCGGCGCCCAGGCACACGAACGCCACGGCCAGGGAGAACACACTGAGCGCGTGCAGGCGCCACTCGCGCATCATCCCTCGTCTCGCTCTACGGGTCGTGCTCACGGTGTGTCTCCTCGTTCATGCGTCCGAACGCCTGCAATGGCGCCACTCAGAGCGGCAGTCGATTGTCGCACTCGTCGGAGGCTAACCCTTGCGGAACGTCGACAGCCTTGCCCTCGTCCAGGATGACGACGCGCCGAGGCCGCACTTCCAGAAGGGTGCGATCGTGTGTCGCGAAGAGAACCGTGGTCCCGCTCTCGTTGATTTCCTCGAGAAGCCCGAGCACGTCCAGAGCGAGTTGGGGGTCGAGATTGCCCGTCGGCTCGTCGGCCAAAATGAGCGCGGGCTCGCCCACGATGGCGCGAGCGATGGCGACACGTTGCTGCTCGCCGCCGGACAGAACGGAGGCGGGATCGTCACTTCGACCGGCGAGACCAACGCGCTCGAGCGCTTCCCCGACGCGTGCGCGGATGAGCCTCAGCGGAAGGCCGAGGACCTCGAGAACGACCGAGACGTTTTCGAAGACGCTCCAGGACCCCACAAGCTTGAAGTCTTGAAATACGATCCCGAGATTGCGGCGCAAGAACGGGACTGCGTCGTCGCGCAGGCGAGCGACGTCCCGCCCGAGGAACAGAATTCGCCCGTCGTCGACGGTATCAGAGCGGTAAAGCAGCCGGAGCAACGTCGACTTGCCCGAGCCACTCGGACCGGTCACGAAGACGAATTCGCCCCGTTCGATGGTGAGGCTCATGCCCCGAAGGACTGGGGACCCGTGAGCGTAGGACTTGTAGACCTCTTCAAAGACCAGGATTGGCCTTTGCGCCGCCTCCCGCGAAAAGCGCGCCCCAGCGCGCAGCAGCGGGCGAAAGCGCTCCGGGGGATCGCTGCGAGACATGCATTGGGGGTACCAGCGGTGGGCCTGAGCGACAACTTTTTAGCGGCTCTATCCCGGAGCACCCTGAAACCGAGAGGATCGGACGCTCGCGTCCGGGGCGAGACACGCCGCCGCCCGCTCGGCAAGATCCACCGCTCTGGCGCCGTCTACGCCTGTCGCGAGCTCGCGGGGACCTTTGCCATCGAGCGCGTCGGCCAGGGCAGAGGCCTGCGCAAGCAGCGGTTCTTCGAGGCGCAGCGGCACATCGGCGCGGGCGGACGATGCACGCCCAGAGCGTAGTAGGCGATGCCCGAGCAAGTCTCCGTGGTAGATCCAGCGAGCGGTGACCAGAAGGATCGCGCGCTCGCGAAGGTGCGAGGCCCCGTCGACAAAGGCGTGCCCTGCGCCGCCATGAGCGGTGGAAAAGAGGACGTGGGCGAAATCCTCACCCTCGAGGTCGCTGGCAGGACCGACCGCACCCCGAAGCGCGATCTCGCCGCCACCGAGATAGGCGCCCAGGTCGAGGTCGTGGACACCGAGGTTGACGAGGGCGCGGCCCGCACCGGGACGAATGCGGCCTACGCGGCGAAGATCCATCCTCAGGATCTCGTCGGCGCTGACGAGCCGAGCGAGCGCTCGCACGACCGGATTGAAGCGCTCCGAGTGCCCGACGAAGAGCCTAGCGCCCCCGCGAGCTGAGGCGAGCAGAGCGTTGGCCTCGGCCGTCGTCGCGCAGATTGGTTTCTCGACGAGGACGTGCCTTCCCGCAGCGAGCGCGCGAGCCGCGATGCGAGCGTGCGTCTCGACGGGGGTTGCGACCACTACGACGTCCGCCCGCGCGATCGCTTCGTCGGCACTCGTCAGCCTGTCCATGCCGTCGGGTGTTTGGGCTTCGAGGCAAGGGTCGTAGCCTCCGGCGACCTCGTAACGCATCTCGAGGGCACGAAGCACGCGCGCGTGGCGGAGGCCCATCACGCCCAGGCCCACCAAGGCAACCTTGTATCGTCGATTCGATCTATCCACCTGACTCCCCAAATCCTTCCGTTATTGCCTCAGTTCCGGCGGATTGTCGCCGGAAAACGCGCTCTTGAGGCTTTCGTAGAGGGCAAGGCGGCGAACGAAGAGCTGGTCCAAACGCGCCTGGGAGCGAGGCTCAGGCACGTGACGCACTCGCCCGGCTCCGCAGGGCAACCAGGGCCGAAGCGCTCCCACGTCGCTCAGAGCGCCGGTTCCGAGCCCGGCCAACGCCGCAGCTCCCCTCACGGTCCCCCCGCCGTCGTCGGTCCATTCGAGGGGAACGCCGAGTGCGTCACACAGGATCTGCCGCAACACGCCACTCCTCCCCGCACGATCGGTGGCGACGACGTCGACCAATCGAACCCCGCTCTCTTCGGCCACGAGTGCGGCATGCTTGAAGCCGAGCGCAATGCCTTCCAGGAGCGCGCGGTAGAGGTGGGCTCGCCGGTGCGTCAGGTTTGCCCCGAAGATTACGGCACGAGCCTTCTCGTCCCAGATCGGCGTGCGCTCGCCTTGAAAGTAGGGGAGCACAATCAAGTCGCGCGGATCGTCGACGCCTGTGACCTCGCCTTCGAGCGTCTCCCAGGAGGCGCCCGACGCGCAGGCCTCGCGAAACCATTCGAGCGCGGCGCCGCAAAGCGTTCCCCCGACCGCGAGCCAGCGCGCCACCCCGACGTGGTGACTGTGAATGAGACGCGTATCGAATCTCGGCTCCGTCATGGGAACGAGCAAGTTGCCCGCCGTTCCCAGCATCAGGCCGATCTGACCTTCCTCGATGACGCCCGAGCCAAGAGCCGCGGCGGCGAAGTCTGCGCCCCCCGCCACGACAGGCGTGCCCTCGCGAAGGCCTGTAAGCTGCGCTGCCAGCTTCGTCACGTGGCCGACAACCTCGTCAGCGGACGCGATGCGGGGAAGCTTCGGCAGATCCACACCGACGGCGCGCGCGCCCAACTTCGACCAGCCGCGGGCGCGGGCGTCGAACAGGGGAGCGCAAAGCATGCCGGCCGAAGCGTCGCACGCCGCTTCACCCGTCAGCCGCAGGACAATGAAGGCATGCGAAGGCAAGATGAGCGCCGCTCGTTCGAGAGCACGCGGCTCGTGGGCCGCAAGCCAAGCGAGCTTGGGCCCGAGAAAGTAGGCGTGGCTTCGGTTGCCGCCGATCGCTTCGGCCCCTCCGGGCCCAAGGCGTGACTCGAGCACGCGCGCCTCAACGTCGGCCCGCACGTCGAGCCAGAGGATAGCCGGCCGCACTGGCCTGACGTCGGCGTCGACGAGCACCGCGGTTGGCGCTTGCCCGACGACGCCGATACCCTGGACACCTCCGAGCGAAGGTCCGAGGCGACCGAGAACCGTGCGTACCGCCGCCCACCACGCCTCGGGGTCCGCTTCGGCACGACCGTCTTCGCGGGTATCCGGGGGACACGGCTCGGCCGCTTGGACCACGGTGCGGCCTGCTTCGGTCACCACGAGAGCGCGAACGCCCGTCGTTCCGACGTCGATCCCAAGGAGCGTGCGACTCATCCGCGCACGCGGTGAACGACCGCAAAAACCTCGTCGTCGCTCAGCGTCCGCGTTGTCGCCTTGGCCACCCGCAAGATGGCCGCAACGAGGTCTTCTGTGGGCTCGATGCTGCGCTCGCGCAACCAGAAGGCGACGTTCGACGTGCCGCTCATGAATCCGATGTCGATCTCCTGGCGTCGCCCGAACATCCCCGCCGGCACCCCGCTATAGACGCCATCGGCCAGCGACCGGTCGCCCTTCTGAAGCGCCTTGGCGATAGCGGCTGCATGCACACCTGTGGCGGTGCGAAACGCGTCGCGACCCACGAGCGGATAGTTGGACGGAATGGTCCAGCCGACCGCTCGCGCCACGGTTTCGCAATACTCGACCAGCTTGCGGAGATCCCGGCCTTGCGCAAGCTCTCCTTGGAGCCGCAAATTGAGCAGGATGAGCTCGATCGGCGCATTGCCGACTCGCTCGCCAATACCGAGCGCCGTGCCGTGCACCCGGTCTGCCCCCGCGGCGAGGGCGTGCAGAGCATTGACCAAGGCAAGCCCGCGATCATTGTGGCCGTGCCAGTCAATACCGGTCGAGCTGCCGACGCTGGCCACGAGCTCGCGCGTGAATCGCACGAGGCTGCGAACCCCGTCGGGCGTGGCGTGACCTGCGGTATCCGACAGGCACAAGCGTGAAGCGCCGTGGTCGATCGCAGTGCGGAAAAGCGCCGACAGAACCTCAGGTCGCGATCGCGTCGTGTCCTCCGTGATGTAGCAAACCGGCAGCCCCGCCCTCACAGCAATGTCGATCGCTTCCGCGCTGCGCTTCGCGATGAAGTCGACGTCCCACTGTTCGACATATTGCCGGATCGGGCTCGAGCCAATGAACGCGCACACCTCGAGCCGCAGCCCGGTGCGCTCGCTGATCTCGACGATTGGTGTGATGTCGCTCGGGATAGTGCGGCCGGCGGCCGACACTTGGATCTTCATTTTCGACTTTTCGACCTCTTGGCAGAGCCGCAAAGCGTCGTCGAAGGCGCGCGGACCACTGCTCGGAAGCCCGATCGACGCCCACTCCAGACCGAGCGCCTCCATGAGGTGCAAGATGTCGACCTTCTGGTCAATGCTCGGGTCGGAGACACTCGGATTCTGCAGACCCTCCCGGAGCGTCTCGTCGACGAGCGCGAAGCGCCGAGGCGCAATCGTGTCCTGGCGGCTCACCTCGTTCCAGTCGAAGATGAGCTCCGCAGCACGGTCAGCGTCGGGGGCCTGCGTGCGCGACATGGTCGGAGGGAGAGGATTTACAGGAGATCAGGAGATCAGGAGCGGATTTTGAGCTGCCTGCTGGCGATCTCATGATCTCCTTTGGTTTCTCAAGTCCCGCGATCATTGCCGCGTCACGGGGTGGGCGCAAGACCCCCCACAGGGGCGGGCGCGTCCACGTGAGGAGTCACCTTGCGCCGCGCGAGGCGCTCCACGATGACGAAAAGGGCCGGGATCAAGAACACCCCCAGCACGGTGGCCGCGAGCATGCCGGACACCACCGCCGTCCCGAGCACTCGGCGTGCAGCGGCACCGGCGCCCGTTGCGACCCACAAGGGCAGGCAGCCGAAGATGAACGCGAACGACGTCATCAGAATCGGGCGGAGCCTCAATCTTGCCCCTTCAAGCGCCGCCTCGACTAGTGGCACGCCGGACTCGAAGCGCTCCTTGGCAAACTCGACGATGAGAATCGCATTTTTGGCCGTGAGCCCGACGAGCATCACGAGACCGATCTGAGCGTACACGTTGTTGTCGAAGCGACGCGATTGCAGCCCCACGTATGCCCCGAGCACTGCGACTGGTGTGCTCATGAGGACGCTGAAGGGCAGCGACCAGCTCTCATAGAGAGCCGCAAGAATCAGAAACACGAAAATCAGCGAGAGGCCCAGGACGCGTGCCGTGCTCCCCGCGGAGAGCTTCTCCTGATAGGAGAGCGCGTTCCAGGCGTAGCCCATCTCCGGCGGAAGAGTCTTCTCGGCCACGTCGGCGAGCGCGTCGAGCGCTTGGCCCGAGCTATAGCCGGCGGCAGGAACGCCGAGAATCTCCACGGACCGATACAGATTGAAGCGGACCGTGTACTCGGGCCCTGTCGTCGTGCGGACTCGCACGAACGACGAAAGAGGTACCATCTCGCCCTTGCCGTTTCGGACGTAAAACTGACCGACGTCTTCGGGCCCCGTGCGATAGCTCGGCTCGGCCTGCAGAAACACGCGCCACTGTCTGCCAAAGCGCGAGAAGTCGTTGATGTACGAGCCGCCGAGAAATGTCTGAAGCGCGGCGTAGACTTCGCCGAGCGCAACGCCCTCCTTGAGCACTTTGTCTTTGTCGACGTCGGCGAAAAGTTGGGGAACCGCGGGCGAAAAGTTGGGCCGAATGCCGTCGAGCTCCGGCCTCTTCCGGGCCTCGGCCACGAAGCGCTGCACGTTCTGCGCGAGAAACTCGTAAGAGCCCCCACTGCGATCCTGAAGCATCATGCTAAAGCCGCCGGTCGCGCTGATGCCAGGGATCGCAGGCGGAGCGACGGCGAAGACACGCGCCTCCGGAATGGCGGCGAATGCCCCGTTGAGGCTGCGAATGATCGCCGAAGACGTGAGCTCGGGAGATTCGCGCTCGGACCACGGCTGCAGGCTGATGAAACCCGTGCCGAGATAGCTCGCTGCGGTCCGCGTGAAGAAGCTGAAGCCGGCGATACCGTTATACGTGCGAATGCCGGGCTGCTTGGCGATGATGTCGTCGATCTTCTGATAAACGGCGCGGGTGCGCTGGAGAGAAGCTCCGTCCGGAAGCTGGACGCCGATGACCGCGTATCCTTGGTCTTCGTCGGGCACGAACCCCGCCGGCAGCCTGCGTCCGAGAACGACCGAGAGCCCCGCAACGCCGGCCAGAAGAAATAGCGCGATCGCCATCTTGCGAATGAGCTGGCGGCTGACATTTACGTAGCCGGTCGTTGCATGGCCGAAACCGCGATTGAACCAAGCCCCGAGCCGGCCGAAAGGGCCGCGCGGCGGGCTGCGCGGGCGCAAGAGAAGCGCGCTCAAGGCGGGGCTGAGGGTTAGCGCGTTGAACGCCGAGATAAGGACCGATACGGCGATGGTGAGCGCAAACTGCTGATAGAGGCGCCCGGTAACTCCGCCCATGAACGCCACCGGGATGAAGACCGCGGCAAGGATGAGCGCGATGGCAACGACAGGGCCCTGCACTTCCGACATCGCTCGAAGAGTTGCCTCGCGCGGCGCCATTCCCTCTTCGATGTGGTGCTCCACCGCTTCGACGACCACGATGGCGTCGTCGACCACCAGCCCGATCGCGAGCACCAGGCCGAAGAGCGACAGGGTGTTGACGGAGAAGCCGAGAAACGGAAAGACCGCGAAGGCACCAATGAGCGACACGGGCACCGTGAGCAGCGGAATGAGCGTCGCCCGCCAGCTTTGGAGAAACACGAAAACCACGAGCACGACGAGCGCAATGGCCGCCAGAAGGGTCTGGACGATCTCGGCGATTCCGGCTTTGACGGGCGCCGTCGTATCGAGCGAAATGCGGTAGGCGACACCCGGTGGAAAGCGCTTGGCGAGATCCTCCATTGTCGAGCGAATGCCTGCCGCGACGTCGAGCGCGTTCGAGCCGGGGGTCTGGAAGGCCGCGACGACCGCCGCAGGCTTTCCGTTGAGCGTGCCGTACTGCTGGTAGGTGAGCGCGCCGAGCTCCACGCGCGCGACGTCGCGCACGCGAACGCTAGACCCGTCGGGGTTCTCGCGAATGACGACGCTGGCGAATTCTTCGGGCTCGACCAAACGTCCCTGAGCCCGCACGGTGTAAGTCAGCTGCTGGCCGGGCGGAGCCGGCTCGGCGCCAACTTGGCCCGCGGGGTTGACGACGTTCTGCGCGCGAATCGCGTTCTGCACGTCGGTCACGGTGAGCCCGAGGCGAGCCAGCATGTCGGGCTTGAGCCATATGCGCATCGAGTAGTCGCTGGCCCCGAGATTGCGGATGTCTCCGACCCCCTTCACTCGCAGGATGGCGTCGTTGATGTTGATGAGAGAGTAGTTCGCGAGAAAGGTGGCGTCGTAGCGACCGTCGGGCGAGTAGAGCGAAACGACCATCAGCGGAAAGGCGAGTGACTTCTTGATCGTCACTCCGAAGTTCTTTACGTCTTGCGGAAGGAGGGGCTGCGCCTGGGAGAACCGGTTATTGACCAGAACGGTGTCGACGTCGATGTCCGTTCCGACGTCGAATGTGACCGTCTGATTCATGGAACCGTCGTTGGCGTTGGTCGACTGCACGTAGAGCATCCGGTCCACGCCGTTCATCTGCTGCTCGATCGGTGTCGCCACCGATTGTTCGATCGTCAGCGCGTCGGCACCCGTGTACGTCGTCGTCAGATTGACTTGCGGAGGCAGAATCTGAGGAAATTGCGCTATCGGGAGACCGATGAGCGCCACCAACCCCACGAGGACGGTGAGGATCGCGATGACCATCGCGACGATGGGCCTTCGAACGAAAAACGAGGACATCTCGAGGGCCTAATTCTTCGCCGCGGGCAAAGCCGCCGGCGTCCCCGCAGTCCCGTCGGGGGCGGGCTTGGGGTCTACCAGGGCGCCGTCGCTGATCTTCTGGACGCCGTCGACGACGATCCGGTCTCCCTCGGCAAGGCCCTTGGTCACGATGCGAACACCCTGAGCGCTCGGACCCAGCTCGACGCGCCGCATCTGAACCTTGTTGTCGCCACCCACAAACCCCACCGAATATGTGCCCTGGACTGGAATGAGCGCCTTTTCAGGGACGACGACGACATCTCGACCCGCCTCGGGCCTGCGCAAACGAACGCGCCCGTATTGTCCAGGGCGCAATACCCCGTCCGCGTTGGGCACGAGAACCTGCAGCGTAATGGTGCCGGTGCTCGGATCGACCTGGCGATTCGCCGTCACGAGGACTCCGCGGTGCGCGTACGAGCTTCCGTCGGAAAGTACGATTTCGACCCCCGGATCTCCGTTGTCGCCGAGCCCCGTGGCATCGAGCTTGGTGAACTGCGCGCGCGCCCAAGCGAGGTCGCGACCCTCGAGGTGCTTGAAGCGATCCGGGTACTTGACGAAGTCGCTCTCGCTCATCGGAAAGTCGACGCGGATGGGATCGACTTGCGACACGGTCGTCAGCAAGGTCGGCCCGTCTTGCCCCACCAGATTTCCCGCGCGCACGAGCGCCAATCCCGCCACCCCGTCGATCGGCGACTTGATCTGCGTATAGGAAAGATTGAGGTCGGCCTGCTGAACCTGCGCTTGCGCCGCCTGCACTTGCGCGTCGGCGTCGGCCACGCTGGCGGCAACGTTGTCGAGATCCTGCTGAGAGATCATGCCCGTCTTGAAGAGGCCCTGATCGCGCTCGAGCTGCACGCGGTTGCGCGCCTGAGCCACTCGAGCGCGCGCGAGGGCGGCGCGGGCGGAGGTGAGAGCCACCTGGTACTCGGCGTCGTCGATCGTGAAGAGCGTCTGTCCGTTCTTGACGGGCGAGCCGTCCTTGTAGCCAGGCGTACGAAGAAAGCCTCGCACGCGCGCGCGAATGTCGGCGTTGTCGTAGCCGTCCATGTTGCCGACGGCTTCGATGTAGAGCGGCAGGTCGCGGCGCTGCACGCTGGCCACATACACCGTCGGAGGAGGCGGCGGTCCGGCCGCCTTCTTGGGATCCCCGCAGCCCCAAGCGCCAGGGGCGAATAGAACAATGGTAGCGAGCTTCTTGGTAACGGACTTCAATAGACACACTCCGCGTCAGCGAGAACCGCGTGAGCTCGGGCCGAGCCCACCTGAAACTCCAAGAGGGCCACGTCGATGTCCGCCTGCCTCAGGGCCTCCGCCGAAATCACCAGATCGAGGCTGGTGCCGAGCCCATGGGCGTAGCCGTCTCGCGTGCGCCCGTCGATGCGTTTGGCCAGATCGCGCCGCTGCCGTGCGACGTCGCGCGAGGCTCGCAGAACACCCACCGAGCGCCGCGTGCGCGCGGACTCGACGATAGCGGCGAGGCGTGTGGAAACCACGGTCTGGCGCGCCTGCTCCAGAGCGGCGCGCGCATCGCGCATCGCGCCGTACCGGGCGCCCCCGTCGTAGAAAGGTACGTTCACGACGCCCTGAACCAACCAGGTCGAGTTCGGAGCGAGCACAGGCTCGCTCACGTGGCCGATCGCCGAGCTTACGCCGAGAGTGGGAGCGAGCAGTAGGTCCGCGTCTCTCACCGCTCGCTCGGCGATCTCGAGATGAAGCCGGGCCGCGGCGACGTCGGGACGGCGCTCGATGTCGTCGTTGAGGCGGCAGGTGCGCACCACCGCGGCCTCGAATGGCTCGAGGTCGAGCCCGTTGGGCAAAGACACCGGGACTGGAGAGCCGAGGGCCACACCCAAGGCCTCGCGCGACTGCCTCAGGGATTCGTCCCCGGTCAGCAGAACCTCGCGCGTGGCGGCGACGTCTTGCTCCGCGCGGTCCACATCGACCGCGGTCCCCTGCCCGAACTCGAGCCTCGCCTTGGTCAGCGCAAGTCGGTCGAGCGCCGCGCGCAGGCCCACCCGATTGAGCTCCGCAACGCGCGCCGCCGCCAGCGTGGCGAGCATCGAGTCCACGAGCGCGGTCGCGAGAACGCGGCGACGGTCTTCGAACGAAAGCTTGGAAAGCTCGATGCCCTTCCCGGCCGTGCCAACCTCGTAGATGCCGCGCGGGTTGACGATCGTCCACGCGAGCGTGGCGCCCGCAAACCATACGTCCGGAGCCGGCGTGACTACAGCAATGTTGGTAGGCATCATTCCGGGCACAGCGGCGCCGGCGATGGTGAAGTGCTCGGTCCAAAACTGGTGTGTGTAGCTCCCTTGACCTGCGAGGGTTGGCAGAACGGCGGCGAGGGCGATGCGCTTCTGTGCCTCGGCGCGCTCGACGCTCTGGGCGCTCGAGACGTAGTCGGGAGATTGCGCGCGCACGACCGCGAGGGCATCGTCCCACGACGCGATCACCCGGGGTGCGTCCGGCGGCGGCGCCAGCATCGGATCGGAATCGGCGCCGGCTTGCGCCTCGGGCAGCGGCGCGGCAAGGGGCGGCGCCTCAGCGCCTGCGTGGGCGGCTGCGACGATCGAGAAGAGGGCGGCGCCCAGCGCGCAAGGGAAAGGGCCGCTGCGAAGATTCCGGTTGTGCATCCTAGGTCCGCACCGCCGCTCCATAGCAGATGCCCGGGGATGCTCGCCGGTTGCACCGTGAGCGCCAACGGGCGCGCCGGTAGGTTTGGTGTAAGGTTCGCCGCGCATGGCCGAGCCTTCCGTAAGTCACGCGGCGATGCGAGCACGAGGAGACGGGCCGATTGGCCGCTTCGAATACCGCTCTGCGCTCGCCCTCGCTGAAGCCATCATTCCCGGGTCGCGCACCCTCGCGGCCGCCGACGAAGCCACGGTCGCCCGAGCTGACGAGGTCGTGGCCGCGTTTCACCCCGCCCTCGCTCGCGCCTGGCGAGTGGCCCAAGCTACCCTTGCTGCCGGGGCGATCGCGCGCAAAGGTCGCCCGTTGCATCTTCTCTCGGCCGCCGAGCAGGAAGGGCTGATGCTCCAGTGGGAGAACGACGCGGCCTTTCGCGCTCCGCTCGCCCTGGTCTCCATCGTCTACAAGCTCGTTCACTTCGACCAAGAGAGTGTCTACCGAACGATGGGGGGAAAGCTCAACGTCCTCTCGGCGCTCGAGTCGCCTCGCTGGCTTCGCCAGATTCACCGCGCCGCAGAATGGACGGAGGGCGATCTCGAAAGCGACGTCGTCGTCATTGGAACGGGAGCGGGCGGCGGCGTCGTGGGCCGCGAGCTCGCAGACCGGGGGCTTGCGGTCGTCTTCGTCGAAGAAGGTGAGCACCATCGCCGCGATGCCTTCGACGGCAGCTCCGTGCGGGCACATCAGCGGTTTTACCGGGGCGCGTTTTCGGTGGGTAACGTCGCGATGCCGGTGTTCATGGGCAGGCTCGTCGGCGGCTCGACTGCGATAAACGGCGGCACTTCGCTACGGCCCCCGCCGTGGGTGCTCGACCGCTGGTGCGAGGAGATAGGGACGAGCGAGCTCTCACCGAACGCGCTCAAGCCATACCTCGACCGGGTCGAAGAAGTGCTTGAGGTGCAGCCATCCCCCCGTAGCATCATTGGTCCCATCGCCGACGTGATGGCGCGTGGCTGCAACGCGCTCGGCTGGAGCCATTTCGCCATTCCGCGTAACGCCCCGGGCTGCGACGGCTCGGGGTTCTGCGACTTTGGCTGCCGCACCGACGCGCGCCGCGGCACCAACCTCTCATACGTACCTCCCGCTCTGGAGAAGGGTGCACTCTTGCTCACGGGGTTTCGCGCCACGCGGGTCATCATTGAAGGCGGTCGGGCGGTCGGTGTCGAAGGCGTAACGCGGGAAGGCCGCTCGCTGCGCGTGCGAGCCCGGGTCGTCGTTCTCGCCGGCGGCGCCATTCCGACACCCCTCTTTCTCCTCGACCAGGGGATCTGCAACTCGAGCGGGCAAGTCGGGAAGAACCTCAGCACGCATCCGAGCACCGGCTTCGGTGCTTTTTTCGACGAAGAGATTCGTGGGCGTGCGCACGTCCCCCAGGGTTATGCCTGCGACGAGTTCTTGCGCGAGGGCGCCCTCATCACGGCGGCCCAGCCCGACGCGAACATTGCGGCCGCCGTCATTCCGCTGGTAGGTCGGCGCCTGATGGACGTGCTCGAACGCATCGACAAGTTTGCGCACTTTGCCGTGCTGATCCGCGACTCGACCCGCAACGGCCGGGTGTGGCGAGACGTTGGAGGCTTTCCGGCGATCACGTACAGCGTCACCGCTGAGGACGTTGCCCGAATGCAACGTGCCATGGTTCACACGGGCGAGATGTGCCTAGCCGCCGGTGCCGAGCGCCTACAACCCACGACCTTGAAGATGCGCGTGCTCGAAGGAAAGCGTGGGCTGGACAACTTCCGAAAAGCCCGCCTTGCCCCAACCGATATCGTCTGGACCAGCTATCACCCGCTCGGGACGTGCACCATGGGGCGCGACCCAAAGACGAGCGTCGTCGACACAAGTCATGAGACGCACGACCTTCGCGGGCTGTACATCGTCGACGGCAGCACTGTGCCGGGGCCGCCGGGAGTCAATCCGCAACTGACCATCATGGCCATGGCCACACGGGCCGCGGAGAAGATCGCGGAACGAATGTAGGCGGGTCACTTCATCCCAAACATCTCCTTCACCGTCTTCACTCGCCTTCGAACGGCCAGCGGGAGCTGCCACAGCGCGCCGTAGCGGCCGACCTGCAAGTCGGCGATGATCTCTCCCACCTTCGCGAGCGTCTCGTCGTAGGGCATCCAGAAAAGCTCGGGGCCCTTGGCGCGGTCGACCAGGGTCGTACGCGGGCGAACGAAGGTCGCGAGCGCATAAGCGCTATTGGCAACGCCGAAGCCCGTTTCGCGCGTACCGCTCCAAGGGAGCGCCGGCATTGCGCCGGAGAGCGCATGATTGTTGATCGTGACCACTCCGACGTTGAGCCGCTCGGCAAGCCGTTTGGCTCGAGCCACGTCCTCGGTCCAGATGGAGGCGCCCAGTCCGTAACGGGCATCGTTCGTTCGACGCACCGCATCCGAAGCCCCGGTCACCCGCACGACCGCGAGCACCGGGCCGAATGTCTCGTCTCGCACGACCTTCATCCGCTCAGTGCACTTGTCGATCAGGGTGGGCGGGTAGTAGAGGCCACCTTCGATCGGAACCCCACCGCAAACGATGACGGCGCCCTTGGCGCGTGCGTCGTCGACGTGGGCGGCTACGATCTCAAATTGCTTGCGATTGGCAAGCGGGCCAATCTCGGCAAAAGCGTGCGAGCCCACGCGCAGGCGCGTCCACGCGCTTGCCATGGCGGCGACGAAGGCGTCGGCGATGGCCTCGTCGACATAAGCCACCTCGATAGCTCCGCAAGCCTGGCCCACGTTCGATAGGGCCCAGTACGTGATGCCGGCAACCGTGCGGGCAAGATCGCAGTCGGCCAGGACGATCGCGGGATCCTTGCCTCCCATCTCGATGCTCGACGGGATGCCGCGCTCCGCGCAGCGTATGCGGACCGAGCGGCCCGACTCAGGCGACCCGGTGAACACGCAAGCATCGATGCCGGAATCAATGAGAGCCGTACCCACCGCTCCGCTGCCCTGCACGACTTCGATGAGCCCGTCGGGGAGCTCCGCAGCCAGACGCTCGACCAACCACGCGCTGGTTCTCGGCGTGTACTCGGACGGCTTGAGAACGACGCCATTTCCGGTCAGAAGCGCGGGAAGAATCGGGCGATACAGGCCCGCCGCCGGAAAGTTCCACGGCGCAATGACTCCGACGACCCCTCTGGCGACGAGGTCGACATAGGCGCTCTTGCGCGGGAAGGCGAGGGGATTGAGGGGGAAGCGACGGCGCCTCGTCTCTTGCTCGACGATCCGGGCCCACGCGTTCACCGATTCGAGCGGCCCGAGCGCCTCGTTGAACAGGCCCTCGATGGGCACCTTCCCCATCTCGTGGCGGGCAAGGTCGATGACCTCCTCGCGGCGCCGCAGCATTTCGCGGGCCGCGCGCTGCAGCGCACCGGAGCGCTCAGCGAGCGGCTTGAGACTCCATTCGTATTGGGCCGCCCGCGCGCGCTCGACGGCCGCACGAACGGCGCCCACCGAAGTTGCGCCAGACTCGAGAGCCGGAGAGGGGCGAGTCGGGGTCGCAGCGCGATCGTGGGCGCCGTTCGAGGTGCCCAGCGCCGAGCCATCGGCCCCAGCGTGCTTGTGGATCGAGGATTCGTTCACGATCGAATCCGAATACCGCGGACGGGCAGGCCCGACAACTGGCGGCTACTCTTCTGGCCCCGAGACGCCCCATGACGCCTGCAGAGCGCCACGCCAAGCTCGCCGCCGAGATCGAGGCGCACAACTATCGCTACTACGTCCTGGACGATCCGGCCGTAACGGACGGCGAGTTCGACCGCCTCTTGCACTCGCTTCGAGCTCTGGAGGCCGAGCACCCCGAGCTCGAAGCGCCTGATTCGCCGACCATGCGCGTCGGGGGCGAGCCGCGCACGAGCGTGACCCACGTGAAGCACACGCCTCGGATGCTTTCGCTCGACAACACCTATAGCCTCGAGGAGCTTGCCGAGTTCTTCCGCCGGGTGAGAGACGGCCTGAAGGACGGCGAGACACCGCACTTCTGCGTGGAGCCAAAGCTTGATGGGGCGAGCGTAGAGGTCGTCTACGAGGGCGGCCGCCTCGTTCAAGCGAGCACGCGCGGCGACGGCGAGAGCGGAGAAGACATCACGGCCAACGTGCGCACGATCCGCAGCACGCCGCTGCGGATTCGGCATATGGGACGGCTGACCCTGCGCGGTGAAGTCTTGATCTACCGCAGGGATCTCGACACTCTAAACCGGCAGCGCGAAGCGGACGGGCTCGAGCCCTTTGCCAATCCGCGCAACGCCGCGGCCGGCGCCATCCGGATGCTCGATCCCCGCGAAGTCGCGCGGCGCCCCCTCCGGGCGCTCTTCTATCAGGTGGTCGAGGGCGCACAGATGCACCGAGCGCACCACGAGAGTCTCGACTGGCTCGAAGCGAGCGGGCTGCCAACACATCGGCGCCACGTCGTAGTCGGCGCGGACGTCGTGGCCAGCGCGATCGACGCCATCGCGCGCGGCCGCGCCGGCTATCCCTTCGAGACGGACGGCGCCGTCGTGAAGGTGGACGAATATAGACAGCAAGACGTGCTTGGAATGACGTCGAAGTTTCCAAAGTGGGCGATCGCTTACAAGTTTCAAGCGGAGCGCGCGCGCACTCGAGCCCTGGCGATCGTGATTCAGGTCGGCCGAACGGGCGTGCTGACGCCGGTTGTTTCGCTCGAGCCCGTCGAACTTGCCGGAACCACCGTATCGCGCGCGTCGCTTCACAATGCCGATACGATTGAAGCCCTCGACGTGCGCATCGGAGACCTCGTTTTCATCGAGAAGGCGGGCGAGGTCATCCCCCAAGTCATAGACGTCGACCGCGAAGCGCGAACCGGAGTCGAGCGCAAATTCCAGATGCCCGTGCGCTGCCCGTCGTGTCAGACGCCAGTCGTCCGGGAGTTACGCGACTCGAACCGGCCCGAGCTCGGCACGGAAGCCGCCACGCGATGCCCGAATCGCGGGTGCCCGGAACAGGTCAAGCAGCGGATTTTCTATTTTGCCCGCCGCTTCGCGATGGACATCGACCATCTGGGCGAGGCGCTCGTCGACCAGTTGGTCGAGCGCGGCATCGTGCACGACGTAGCGGATCTCTATTCGCTGACCGCTGCGCGCATCACCGAGCTCGAGCGAATGGGCGACAAGAGCGCGAAGAACGTTCAGGCGTCGATCCAGGCCTCCAAGTTGCGCACGCTCGACCGGCTCTTGTGCGGGCTAGGCATCGCGCAGATTGGACAGGTGGCCGCACGGCAACTGGCCGAGGAAGCCGGGGCTCTTGGGACGATGCTGTCGTGGACGCCAGAGCAGATCAGCGAGCACGTCGGCGCAATCCGCGGGTTCGGTCCGAAAATGGTCGAGAGCGTGGCCGCGTTCCTCCAGGATCCTGAGCAGAGGGCCTTGATTAGCAAGCTCGAGGCGCTCGGCGTCGGCCGGCCGCAGCCGCGAGCCGAGGTTGCGCACGACGGCCCCCTCAAGGGCATGAGCTTGTGCGTCACCGGAGTGCTCTCGAAGAAGCGTGAGGAGGTGTGCGCCGACATTCGCGCCGCCGGCGGTGAGGTCCACGAGAGCGTGAAGAAGACGACGAGCTACCTTGTCGCCGGAGACAAGACGGGCAAGAGCAAGCTCGAGCAGGCCAAGAAGTTCCGGACGAGAGTCATCTCCGAGGACGAGCTGCGCGCTCTGCTCACCCCAACATCTCGCGAAGCTTCCCCATGAGCGACCTGCGCTGCGGTTGTGCGCCGCCAAGCTCACCCGCGAGCTGCTCGAGCAAGTACCGCTGACGATCCGTCAGCTTCGTAGGGACTTCAATGGCTACGATTACCCTTTGGTCGCCCCGGCCAATACCTTTTCGGCGCGGGATCCCCTTGCCTCGCACGCGCAGCGTGGCACCCGGTTGGGTTCCGGACGGCACACGAACCGTGGCCCTTCCGTCGATCGTCGGTACGTCGACCTCCCCACCAAGCGCGGCGTCCGTGAACGCGACCGCGACCGTGCAGACGACATCGTCGCCGTCGCGTTGGAACACGGCATGGGGTCGAACCCGAATCGTGATCTCGAGATCCCCGGCGGCCCGATCCGGCCGCGTCCGGCTACCCGCTCCACTCACACGTTGGGTCGCGCCCTCTTCGACACCCGCCGGGATCGAGACCTTGAGCACCTCGTCGGCCGAGGCCAGCCCCTGACCGCGGCACACCATGCACGCTTCGTGGGCGGTGTGGCCTGTGCCGCGACACCGCGAGCACGCGCGCTCGACGGAGATGGGCAAGATTCCCTGCTGCACGCGCGCGCGTCCGCGTCCACCGCACGCCGCGCAAACCTCGACCTGAGTGCCGGCCCTCGCGCCAGAGCCGTCGCATTCGACGCACGTGACCACGCGCGAATAGCGTACGGGCTTCTGGCTGCCGAACGCCGCCTCCTCGAAAGACACCTCGAGCGTGTACTTGACGTCGCCCCTGTCACCCCGTCCGACTCCAAAGACGCCGAGCAGGTCCCCGAGAAGCCCGCCGATGGCGATCTCGCTGATATCGACCCGACCTCCGGCAAAGGGGCCGCCGGTGGCAAATGGGGAGCCCGGTTCTTCGGCGCGATGACCGAATCGGTCGTACATTGAGCGCCGACCTTCGTCGGATAAAACTTGGTACGAGAGGTTGATTTCCTTGAAGCGTTCGTGCGCGGTGACATCGCCGGGATGCAGGTCGGGGTGGCACTGGCTCGCCAGCTTTTTGAACGCGCTCTTGATCTCCTCGGGCGCGGCATCTCTTCGCACTCCGAGGACCTGGTAGTGGTCCCTCTGCGGCATCAATGCCACGGTTGCAGTAGCACACGAGCGATTGGCCTGCTCGGTCTGCTTGCGGCAGCGCTGTCGCTCAGCGGTTGCAAGGCCGCCTCCTACGACCTCGCCCCCGACGCCGCGACGAGCCCTCAGGCCAAGGCCGAGCCAACTCCGCTGGCGTCACCGGTGGCGAGCGTATCGACGCTCGTCGGGAGCGCGGCCGACGCAGGACCGGCCCCGGAGAGCCTTCGATACGACTCGCGGCTGCCGACTGACATGCTCCGAGACCCGGTGCGCGAGCCGGGAGCCCACGAGCCGCAACACGAGCTCAAAGAGCTCGTTGGCTTTGCGCTTCAGGCGATGCTCCGGCCGGGCGAAGCTCCGCCCCCGCCGAAGACTCCTGAATTGAACCTCGGAGCTATCGAGGCCGCAAAGCGAAAGACCGAGCCCCGTCTGACGATCGAAGCAGGGCCGTCGCGCGCGCGGTTCGTGCTGACCGGTGGCTTCGTACTACCGGCGGGGACGGAGCTTCGCTCTCGCAGCGACCGCTATGGCCATCTGCTCTTTTGGCCCGGCGAGGACACCGTTCGAGTGGTCCAGTCCGGGGCGCTCCGCGCGCTCCTCGGCGAGCGGCGGCTCGACGTGGCTCCCTTGTCCCCAGCCGATGCGCGATCGACGGGAGAGGGGCCCCGCCGGATCAACATGCGCACGCGGCGCGTCGAAGTCTCCACGCGCGCGGCCAAGGCCACGTTGGAGCTTGCAACCGTGCGCGACATCGGCGAAGGGGGCATCCTCATCTGCAGGTTCTTGCTCGATTTGATGAGCGCGGCGCCCTCGACGAGGGCCTGCGCAATCGACGAGCTGCCCCTTCGCGCCGAGCTTCGTTGGACGACCGGTGGGGTCTTGGTGTTCGACGTCTCGAGTCTCGTCCAACCGGCAGACCTGTCCGCTCAGGACCTCGCCGTGCCGCCACCCTCGGTCTCGTGGGTGGCTTCGTCGTTGCCAATCGACGCCGCCGAGACTCTCATTCCGAGAGCCGAGATCGCCGCATTTCACTCCGCACCGCTCGACGTCCCTTCCCGCCCTCAGCGCGACCGCCAGGCCCCCCTGCCGGACACAGGGGTTCTGCTGGTCAATTCGAGCGACGAGCTGCGAGTCGCGTGGCTCGACGGGGCGCCCGTCGCATGGCTCGGCCCGGGGGCGCGCCTGGGGATCGCGACTTTGCTGCGCGGCCGATATTCGATCCAATGGCGCACCTTCTTGGGTGACGCTTGGGAGCCGCCCGATCTCGTCGTGGCTCCCGGAACGACTGAGCTCAAATAGGCGAGCGCTCACCCCGGCCGGCGGCGTACGAGGCGCGCCTCGAGCAACTGAAAGAGGATCTTGCAAGCATCGAAGCTCGACATATGGCTCTGCGCGACGATGTCGCGAACTGAGCGCTCACCATCGATCATCTCGAGTAATTTCTGCTCCGCCCTCGCAAGTCGTTCGACGCCCACGGCCTGAACCGCCGCCGAGTCCACGAGAAGCACGGAGTCGAAGCTGCCGAGGCCGCCCTCGACCAGGCGCCACTCGTCGACGCGACGAAATCCCTCCATCACCACTTGCGCGACGGGGAGACCGAGCCCTGCATTTCGGGCGACCGAGGCGGGCTGTTCCGGGCGGAACTCGAAGCGACCGCGCGGCCAGCGAAGCAACTCGTAGACGAGCTCACTGGATTGGCGCGTGAGCGCTTCGCGCAGCTGATCCGGAGTCGCGTGGCCAGACTCGACGAGCAAATCACCGAGGCGCTTGTGTCCCGTAGACGGGGGGTCCGCCTTGGAGAGCTGGTCGCGCAGCAAGCGGTCGATGTCGTCGGGGGCGGCCCACCCGTGCTCCACGAAGTAACGACCGAGGCGAAACTCGGTGCCGGCTCCGTGAGCCTGGACGAGATCGATGAGGCCTTGGCGCATGGCGACGGTCACCTCGGTCTTGCCGTCGGACGCGACGAGCGTCCCGGTCTGGCCCTCGAGCTGGAGGAGCTGGAGCACCGCTCCGATGGGGATCACCGAGAGGTCACCCGACAGGGCCGTCTCTCCGTCCCGGTCGTAGGCGGCCGCTCCGGCGTCGTCTTTTACCTCGAAATCGTCGAGGAATTCGACCGAGATGCTTTCGGTCTTGGCGCGCCATTGCTCGGCTCGGCGAACGGCGTTTTCGATCACTGCGATGAGGGCGCGCGAGTCGAACGGCTTGCCGATCGCGTCGATGGCCCCCGTCTGCTGAACGAAGTGCTCGCGGATCCGGTCCGACTTCGCGCTCATAAGAATGATGGGCAGCGGATGGAGCTGCGGGTTCTGACGGATCGCCCGACAGAGCTGGAATCCGTTCATCCGTGGCATGACGAAATCGACGAGCACGATGTCGATCTTGTTCGACTCCCCATTTTCCCCCTGCTCGGCTTCGGCGGACTGCAGGAGCTGGTCGAGGGCGTCCTGGCCATCCTCGGCCGGGATGGCCTCGAATCCGTGCCGCTCGAGGACGGAGCCCACGACGCGACGAATCGTGGGACTGTCGTCGACGACCAGAACGCGGGTGGCCATGCCTTTTCGCCCGCGAACCATAGCACTGTAGGGTCCATGCATGGACACGCTGCTACGGGGAGGGATCGTCGTGACGTGCGACGCGAGCGACCGCGTCTTCTGCGGAGACGTGCTCGTTCGGGGCTCGGAGATCGCGGCCGTGGGCCTTGCCGTGACGCGCGGTGCGACTCGGGTCCTCGACGTGGGCGGGTGCGCCATCATCCCCGGATTCGTTCAGGCTCACGTGCATCTCTGTCAGACTCTGATGCGGGGGCTCGCCGACGAGCTCCCGCTCCTCGAATGGCTTCGCAAGCGCATCTGGCCCCTCGAGGCCGCCCACGATCTGCGCTCGCTCGCCGCCAGCGCGCGTCTGGGGCTCGCGGAAACCATGCTCGCGGGCACGACGACGCTCCTCGACATGGGCACCGTCCACGGGCACGAAGTCGTGCTGGACGCGTGCGCCCGCTCGGGGATGCGCGCGCGTTCTGGGAAGGCGATGATGGACACCGGCGACGGAGTCCCCGCCGGCCTGCGCGAGGCCACGCGCGCCAGTCTCGACGAGAGCGAGCGCCTCGCCCGGGAGTGGCGTGGCGCGGCGTCGGGACGCGTGGGGTACGCGTGGTCTCCCCGCTTCGTTCTCTCTTGCAGCGAGGGGCTGGTGCGCGGCGCCGTCGAGCGAGCGCGTGAAAAGGGGGAGATCGTGAGCACGCACGCGGCGGAGCATGCCGACGAACGCGCCGCAGTGCGACGCGCATTCGGAGAAGACGACGTCTCGGTTCTGCGGCGTTGGGGCGTCACCGGGCGGCAGGCCATTCTCGCGCACGGCGTACACCTGAGCGACGACGAGGCCCGCAGCTTGGCGAGCGAGGGAACGCGCGTCGTGCACTGCCCGAGCGCAAACTTGAAGCTTGGCTCCGGCATCGCCCGCGTCGCAGACCTCGATCGCTTCGGAGTCGCCCTCGCGCTCGGGGCTGACGGCGCACCGTGCAACAACAACCTCGACCCCTGGACGGAGCTTCGCCACGCGGCGCTCCTGGCGAAGGTGCGCACCGACGTAAGGGCGCTGACGGCACGAAGAGCCCTTCGACTCGCGACCATCGACGGGGCGCGGGCGCTCGGGCTGGACGCGGTGACCGGATCGATTGAGCCGGGCAAGCGGGCCGACATCGCGGTCGTCCGTCTCGACGGAGCCCATGTCGAGCCCGGGGGGAACGTCTTCTCGCGACTGGTCTATGCCTGCGGCGCCCGCGACGTTCGCCACGTCCTCATCGACGGAGCCTTGGTGGTCAAGGATGGCGAGCACCAGACCCTCGACGTCGAGAAGGTCGTCGCGGAGGCGCGAATCGAGGGAAAAAAGCTGATAGCGAGGGCGGGCATCTAGCCTCCCACCTCGGTTCGGCTCACGTCATGCTCTCGGTTTCCTCGATTTGCGCCAGAGCTACGGCGAGCGCGTCTTTCGCGCGCTCGAGCGACCTCTTGTCGCTGTCGCGTTTCGTGGTCGCTCCCGCCAGCCTCTGCTCCAAGTCGTCTCGAGCCGACTGCACGTCGAGCAGTCGTTTCTGGACCGCGGCAATTCGTGCATCGTGGGCTTCATCGTCCAGCCGCTTGGCCTCGGCAAGCGACTGCAACTCGCGGCGCGCTATCGAGAGCTCGCTCTCGAGCTCCCCGATGCGCCCGCGTGCCTCCCCGAGCTCTCGTAGGCTGTTTGTCTCGAGCGCCGCTATGCGCGCGTCGCGCCCCTCTTCCACGGCCCGGAGCTCGGCCGCGTGCTGGCTGCGCAGGCCCTCGATTTCGCGAGCCGCCTGATCGCGGGCGTCAGTGACCGCGGTGTCGCGCTCTCTCCGAGCGTGCTCCAAGTCGGCCCCTCGGCGTTGCTCGGCTTGGTCGAGCGCACGGGCGTGCTCCGCTCGTTCGTTGGCGACCAGGTGGTCGGCCTCGGCGCGCAAGGCCGCAAACTTCATCTCGGTCGCCGCGCGGTCGTCGGCTTGCTTGGCGCGAAGCTCGCCGAGCTGCCGCTCTTTGGCGTCGTTCTCGACCTTTAGCCGCTCGATGCGGCCGCGTAGATCATCGCTCGCTCTCTTGGCGGCCTCGGTTTCCGCCACCAAGCCGTCGCTCTTTTCGTGCGTCCCGGCGAGCTCGCGCTCCACGGCGAGCAGCCGCTCTTCGACGTCGGCGGTGCTTCGCTCAAGACTCAGCGCGCGTTCCCGGGTCTCGACGATCTCTCGATCTTTCTTCGAGAGCTGCTCCTTGTACGCAAGGATGTCTTTGTCCTTCTTGTTTAGCGCCTCGCGCAGATCCAAAAATTCGCGGCTGGCGGCACCGCCCGCCCGCGTGCCCGCCGCAAGCTTGGCGCGCAGCTCGTCGATTTCGCGGGCCGCGCGGCCCGCATCGACGGCATCGATCCTCAAGCGTTCGAGCTCGCGGCGCGCCTCTTCGAGCTCTCTTTCTGCGGCGTCGAGACGTTCGCGTGAGGAGCTCGGCTCCCCGAAGGGGTCGCGGACGATGTCGGCCCCGTAGGGGAGCGGGCGCTGACTGGTCCGCCCGGCGGCCGGCGGCTGCGAGACGCGAGACGATGACACGGACCCATTTTGAGACGAATGGGCTTCGCCTGGGGCAAAGTCCGTGAGCCGCTCGAAGGCTGAGTCGGCGATCGCTTCGGCTTCCACCGAGCCGCCACCTCCCGCTGCCGATGCGCCGGCGGCTGGCTCGAGCTCGAGCTCGGAGATCTCGGTTTCCTCCTCCGTGATGGCCGCATCGTCGAGCAGATAGTCGGAGCTTCCCACCTCGATCTCATCGTCGATCACGATGCCGCTGTCGGTCGGCTGTACGGGAGCCCCCACCGACACGAATTGCTGAACGTGCTCCAGGAGCTCGCCGAACGCGATCGGCTTGTGCACGTAGTCTTCGGCGCGGGTGCGAAGCTTCTTGTGCTGGTCGAACGTCTCCTCGCTCGACTCGCTCGACATGATAATGAGCGGGACGTCCTTGAGGTTAGCGTCCTTCTTGAGCTTGTTGCAGACCGAAAAGCCGTTCATCCTCGGCAGCTCGATCGACAGAAGGATCAAGTCGGGTTTGTCGATCGCCGCTTGCTGCAAGCCGACATTGCCGTCGTCCACCACCGAGACCGTGCACCCCAGGTTACCGAACTCGGTTCGAAGCTCACCGGCGAACGCGGGATCGCTCTCGAACACGAGGACTTTGTTGAGCATAGGCGAGCGTCCTCAAAGACAGCCGGCGCTCGGGCAAATGCCGCAAAGCGCACATGTTTTTCCGCCACGTGAGCATAGGCTGGCGCGAGAATCGGTGTCAACGCGCCGGCGAACGGGCGGCCTTCTCGGCGTGGCCGCTCGTTCCGAGTCGCCGCGCAAGCTCGACGAGCACCCGTCGGAACGCGATGCTGCGCCATCGCAAGCCGACGAGCAGGTGATAAAGCACGTCGGCCGATTCGCTCACGACGCGCTCATCGCTCTCGGCCTCGATCGCGCGCGCGAGCTCGTCTCCTTCTTCACGAATCTTGGCTCCGATGGCGGGCGCCCCTCTCTCGTAAAGGCTCTTGGTGTAACTAGCCCCCGCCGTCGACGTCTTCCGAGCCTCTAGCGTGGCCTCGAGCGCCGAGAGAAGCGTCGGAGCCGGATTGTCTAGCCTCGAGAGCGTTTCGTAGGAAGGACCGTCGAGCGTCTGGAAAAAACAGCTCGTCGCGCCCGTATGGCAGGAGTTTCCTTCGGGATCGCTGACGTAGACGAGACTGTCGGCATCGCAGTCGACCAGGACTCGAAGGACGTGGACGACGTTTCCGCTGGTGCTCCCTTTTTCCCAAATTTGACCGCGGGACCGACTCCAGAAGGTTGCGCGGCCGGACGCCAACGTCCGCCGGACGGCTTCCTCGTTGGCGAAAGCCTGCATCCGTATTTCGCCAGTTAGATGGTCTTGAACGATGACCGAGACGAGCCCTTGCGTGTCGAACTTGAGGGGGAGCGGTGCCATGCGGGAGCTTTCAACCTACACCGCGGTAAGGGAGGGCGCCGCGACGTGCTACGAGAGAGTAGCCCGTGCCGCGTCCGGACCTCGCCTTCGCGTCGCCGCGCAAGCTGCCGCGAGCGCGCGACTTGAAAGGACGAGTGGTGGTGCTCGACGTGGCGTTCGCCTCCGAGGCCTCCGGCGGCGGCTTCGAGAAGATCACAAAGCCCTTCATCGAGCAGCTGGGCCCGAGGCTCGTGGGATGGGTCGATCACCACGACCACGTCATGCATGCCCACTACCGCGACGATCCGCGTTTCGTCCTCGCCACCAAGGCCGAACACGGCGCGTGCCCTGAAATGGTCACTCCAAGCATCGTGGAGCGCATTGGTGCGGTGGACACCATCGTGTGCCACACGGACTTCGACGGCCTTTGCAGCGCCGCGAAATGGATTCGCGGCGGCGAGGAACCGTACCCCGGGGCCGACACCGACGCCCGCGCCATCGACACGCGGACGGGCGCGCCAGGCCCGACGGGGCTGCGTTTCGACCGAGCCCTTCGAGCCCGACCCCGCGACACCGCCCTCTTCGGCCTAGTCGTTCGACACCTCGCCGGCGGGCTCGCCGACGCCTCGCTCTGGGATGCGGTGGACCAAGCGGCCGCGGAGCTGACCCCGATCGAAGAGCTGACTCGCAAGATCTCGGCGGCCTACAAGCGTATCGAGCTCCAGCCGGGGCCTGCCCTTCCTGAGGGAGTGCGCTCGCTCGCTTTCGTCGATGCCACGGCACACCACGGCGCCTACGACAAAACCCTTTTGCTCCTACTGGGACAAGAGCGGGCGAGCGTGTCGATGGTCTTGGACCAGGACACGCTTACGCTTGCCGCGCGCTACGGCAGCGGGGTGAGCTTCCTCGATCTCTTGGGGCTCTCGGGGGGAATGCCCACGCTCGTTTCGGTCCCCAAGGCTCGAATTCACGAAGCCTTGAGAAAGCTCGGGGCCGACGAATCGGGAGTGACGAGCCTCGCGGGGTGAGCATCTCATCGCCAAGGAGCCGCATGAGGGGGGAGAGAACGCTGCCGTGACAAGGCTGCGGAGCGTTCGTTTCCGTTTTGCATTTCTGTTTTGCAATGAAGCGCTTTCCGAAAAATGCTCCATAACTAACTGATTCGCATAGGCTTCGTGTTGACCTGTGCGTCGCAGCGGTGGTAGGGTTTTCATCTTTGAAAAGATCCCCACGGCCTGCCGCGGCGGACGCGGAAGGGCGCGGGGGCATCGTCGGGGGGGCGAGCTCACCGGCGATCCATTCGGCAAAAAGTTGGTGCGCAGATGGCAGCCAAAGCGTGGGGTCTACAGCCCAAAAACGTCGAGGACCTCTTCTTCCAGAACGACGCGGTGTCGCTCTGCATGTTGATCCATCGGCGTGCCCGCACCATGCGAGTCGTGGACTTTCGCGCGGGCCCGACAAGTGCAAAGCGACTTTTCGTGATGTCGATCGCCCGCAGAGAGGGCGTCCGCAAAGTGTTCACGCTTGTCGAGCGCGACGAAGTCCAGACATGGCATAAGCTCGGCTTCGCCAAGGAGGGCAGCATCCCGTGCTTCTACAAGCGGAGCGACGCGCTTATCCTGGGTTGCGCGGTGCCGCCCGACTCGTCTGCGGCGGAGAGCGGCCAGGTGCCATTTCAGAGCGAGATACGGATCGCCGTCGCGGAGCCCGCAGTCGCGACCCGGCCGGGGTCGGCGTCTCACGACGTCATGGAGAACACCCTCGCGGCTGGCAAGCGGGGGCTCAAGGATCTCGCCGACAAGCTCCCTCCTGCGAAGGCGACGCCGATGGCCGAATCGGACGCCCGAAAAGCGGTCATCGCTGCGCAGCGAAACGGGCGGGCCCTGACCTCGTTTGAGCTCTTCGGCAGGGACGTCGAGCGGCGCTACTTTGCCGTGGCCGTTCGCGGCGGGTTCGACCTCGTCGCGTCCACGGAAAGCCAATCGTGTTTCGGCAACGCTTTTCTCGAGTTGCTGGAGAGCCCTCGAACGGAGGCAGAAAAGATCGCCACCGCCGCGGCGCTTCGCTGTCTTTGCGACAAGCTCCTCGCCGAGGAGACAGTAAGCTGCTTTTCCTTGGCGCCGAGCGACGACTCCAACCTCGCGTCCGTGTTTCTCCACAATGGCTTTCGTCGAACCGGCCTATTGCTCGATCACCTAGTCACGGGCGGCGTGCGCAAAGACGCGATCGTGTGGTCGCGCAAACTGGCCGTCCTGAGCGAGGAGTGAGGAGCAAGCCGCCCAGCGCGGCCCTGCTATCGTCACAGGCTCGCGTCATGTCCCGCATCGCCGAGCAAGCGCAAGGGTCGAGCAGCAGCCCCACTGTCTGCTCCGAGCTGGAGATCGACGACCGCGACGTTTTCTTGTCCCTGGTAGGCCCACGCAACGAAAAGCTGAAGGTGCTCGAGCAGGAAGCGAACGTCGCCGTCGGCGTTCGGGGAAATAAGGTTCTTCTTCGGGGCGAGGCCGCGGGTGTCGCTCTTTTGGAGCGCTTTCTCGCCGAAGCCGCGTCACTCTCACAAGAGGGCGTCGAGCTGCAGTCGAGTGACATGGTGAGAGCGCTCAGAATGTTGCGGGGCGAGCCTCACGTACAGCTGCGCGACATGTTCGACGAAGTAGCGCTTGGGACGGGACGGCGCTCCGTCGGCCCGCGCGGGTTCGCTCAGAAGCGCTACGTCGACGCGATACGCACCCACGATCTCACCTTCGGCATCGGACCCGCAGGGACCGGCAAAACCTTTCTAGCGATGGCGTGCGCGGTGGCGGCCTTGAACGCGCGCCAAGTGAAACGCATCGTCTTGACGCGGCCTGCCGTCGAAGCCGGCGAGCGGCTCGGATTTTTGCCGGGCGACCTGGCCGAGAAGGTCGACCCGTACCTGCGTCCGCTCTACGACGCTTTGAACGACTTAGTGGACGTGGACAAGGCGCAGGGCCTGCTTCAGCGGGGCCAGATCGAGGTAGCCCCGCTGGCGTTCATGCGCGGCCGCACCCTCAACGACTCGTTCATCATCCTCGACGAGGCTCAGAACACCACGAGCGAGCAGATGCGTATGTTTCTGACACGCCTCGGGCAAAACGCGAAAGCGGTAGTCACGGGCGATATCACGCAAGTCGATTTGCCGCAGGGTCGCGCCAGTGGGTTGGCGGAGGCGCGCGATCTCCTCGATGGCATCGAGGGAATCGAGTTCTGTCAATTCTCGGAGGTGGACGTCGTGCGACATCCGCTCGTGAAAAAGATCATCGTGCGCTACGAGGCGCGCGATCGGGAGCGGAAAGCGTGAACGATCCGGTGCCTACCGCGACTTTGAGTGAGCGTGCGGAGCACGCCCTTGCGACGATGGATCGCGTCGAAGATCTGCTCGCGCGCGACCCGCGCCTAGCCGCGGGACTGACGCGACCGCATGGGCTGCTCGTGGCGGCCTGGCGCAGCGTCGAAGCGTCGGCGGGACGGCCCAAAGACCGCGTCGTCGTCGTCTTCGTGCCCGAAGTCGTGTGGGAGCGGGAGCCCGAGCTTCTCGCTCCGATGGCCGCCCGGCTCGCCGAGGGCACGGCGCTCATCGTGCTCCTCGGTCGACCCAGCGACCGCTCGCTGGTGGACGCAGCTCAGCGCGGGCTGGTCGGCGTGCTCAACGAAAACGCGACGGGCGAAGACATCCACCTGGCCACCCTTCGCGCCTTCGAGCTCATGGAAGCCAAGGCCCGGGCCGAGGCACGGGGTCACTGGCTGGGGCGCTACCAATTCGAGCTCGGCGAGCTGATCGACATTGCTCGAGCGATGACGACGGTTCGCGACGTCGACCAATTGCTCGGCGTGATCCTCGAAAAGAGCCGTTTCGTGACGGGGGCCGATGCGGGCGCGATCTACATCCTCGAATCTCATGGGCCTCAAGCCGTCTTGCGCTTCAAGCTCACGCAGAACGACAGCGTGGGCTTTGACTCACGCGAGTTTACGATGCCGCTCAGCGATCGGTCGATGGCCGGATGCGCCGCGCTCCGGAAAAAGACGCTCAACATCGCCGATGTCTACGATCTTCCGCCGGGTTCGACTTTTCACTTCGATTCCACATTCGATCGTCGCACCGGCTACGTGACCCGCTCAATGCTGGTGGCCCCGCTCATCAGCCAGCGCGACGACGTCATCGGCGTGATTCAGCTCATCAACAAGAAGCGCGACCCATCCCACAAGCTTCTCGCCAAGGCGGACGTCGACCAGCAAGTCGTGGCGTTCGACGCACGAAGCGAAGAGCTGATCGGAATGCTCGCGGCCCAGGCCGGAGTATCGCTGGAAACCGCCATCCTCCACGAGGAGATTCGCAGTCTCTTCGAAGGATTCGTCAAGGCGAGCGTGGAGGCCATCGAGTCACGCGACCCGACGACGAGCGGGCACTCGCGACGTGTGGCGGGGCTCACAGTCGAGCTCGCGAAAGTCGTCGGCTCCGAAGTGACAGGGCCCTACGCCAACGCAAGCTTCACGCAGGAAGACCTTCGCGAGCTCGAATACGCGAGCTTGCTGCACGATTTCGGAAAGATCGGCGTGCGCGAGAAAGTGCTGATCAAAGCCAAGAAGCTTTATCCCGAACAGCTCGATCTCGTCCGAGCTCGCTTCGACTACGTCGCCCGCTCGATGGAGGCCGACGCTCTCGGACGGAAGGTTCGCTTGCTCGAGACGCGAGCGCCGCGCGAATCGGTCGACGCGATCGATCGTGAGCTCGTCGAGCGGCGGGCCGTCCTGGACGCCGCCTGGGAATCGGTCTGCAACGCGAACGAGCCCACGGTGCTCTCGAGCGGCGATTTCGCACGCATCGAGGCGGTGGCCAAAGAGACGTTCGTCGATCGATCCGGCGAGGTTCGCATGCTGCTCGAAGGGGCCGAGGTCGACTGTCTGAAGGTCAACCGCGGCTCTCTCACCCCGCTCGAGTTCGACGAAATCCGGTCTCACGTCTCGCACACGTTCCGGTTTCTCTCTCAGATCCCGTGGGGCAAGTCGCTCCGACGCGTGCCGCTCATCGCCGGCGCGCATCACGAACGATTGAATGGCACCGGATATCCCAACCGTCTGCATGCCGAAGAGATCCCCGTCCAGTCGAAGATGATGAGCGTGGCCGACATCTACGACGCGCTCACGGCAAGCGATCGCCCGTACAAGAAGGCGGTTCCGATCGAGCGAGCCATCGACATCCTGGACTTCGGGGTTCGCGACGGTCACCTCGACGGTGAGCTCGTGCGGATATTCAAAGACGCGCGCATTTGGGAACGCGTCGCGCAGAGTAGCTCGTGAGCCCGAGGGACTAAGCGCGACGCGCTCGCGCGATGACGTCGCGCAGGCTCGAGAGGGTCCGTATCCCGTCGAACGCGACGCCGGGCGCCATCAGCGTCTCGTCGACGATCCGGCCAATCTCGTCTTCATCGGCGAGCGCCGTCCGCGCCTCCAAGCGCGCCAAGGCGTCGCGCGACACCAGAAAGTCGCCTCCAACGCGGAAGATGCCGTGGCCGTCGGGCCCGGCACCCACGAGGCCGATCGCCTCTTCACATGTGGCCACCCAGGGCGGAGCGAGCTCCACCCCGGGCGCAACCGAGTCGGCTGCCGGCACGACAACATCGAGGGCTTCGACGTCGTGGGTCTCGGCGTAGGCCGCCGTCACGGCCTGGACGAGTCGGGCCGGATCCAGGGTGTGCCCGCCTATCGATTGCAGAGTGCTCGGAGCCTTGCCTCTAAAGGAGGCCCGCTCAGACAGCGCGAACGGGAACGCTACCGCCACGAACGCCTCAAAGAGGGTACGGCGGGTGCCGGCGTCATGCCCAAACCCAACCCAGGCGGCAGGCTTCTTCGAGACGCTGATCCAGTCGCGGCCGAAGAAGGCCGCAGGGCTGCCCGTGGCCGTGAGCGCCCGCAAGAGCGGCCGAACGTACCGATTGACGATATGCTTCTCGTCGCATTCTGTAAGGCTCCCGGGGTGGGCGAGGGCGAGGGCGAGGTGGACGGTCCCGGGTCCCACGAAGACATCCGGACCCCCCGTGCCGCGCCTGACCAGGGGCGCCGTGGAGCCCTCGTGGGCTCGCTGAAATGCTCCCAAGATTCGTGCTTCGTCGGTGGCCGTCGCCACCCAGAGCTCGGCCTCGTGCGTGAGCGGGCGATCGAGAGCGGCACGCGAGTGCGCCGCCATCTCCGCAGCACTTCGCGTGCCGGGAGCCATGAGGCCCAATCTTGCCACCCGCACTGGCGTAGCACTCCGTCACGACCGCGAGCGTGAAACGAGCTAATGTAGGCGTTACCGACGTGGGCATTCACCGCGAGGAAGGTCAGTTCGACATCCGGATCGAGCTCTCGGCCGATTTCGAAGAGAGTTACGCGGGCGAAGCCGACGGCTACGCCTGGCTCGAAAGCTGGCGCGCGCGGGTCCGGCCACGTATTGCGCGGGCCGTCATGACCGAGCTCCGAGCCGAGCCCGGCTTTTCAGCCGTACCCACGTCGCGGGGAAAGAACCCCGACGACGAGTTGGTGATCGCGGTTCGGCTCGTTCGGGAGGAGCCTCTGGACGGGTAAATGGGCGAGAGCTGCCTTTACGCCCGTCTGAAGCACGGCTAGAAGGGCATTTGGATTTCCGCTGACGACGAGGGGCCTCGCATGGTCAACCCGCAGATGGTGATGTACGAGGAGGAGTTCAATCAGATCCAGGTGGTCGTAGACCGCCTGGTTCGCGATGCGAACGCCAAGGTCGTCTTCATCGTCGACAAAAACGGCCAGCTCATCGCGGCGGCCGGTGACATCGACAACGTCGACACGACGAGCCTCGCCTCCCTCACCGCGGGCAATATCGCGGCGACAGGGGGCATGGCCAAGCTCCTCAAGGAGCAAGAGTTCGCCACGCAGTTTCACGAGGGTGAAAAAGCCAACATCCACATCCAGCTCGTCGGAAACCGAGTCATCCTCGTCGTCATTTTCGACGCGAAATCGTCCCTCGGGCTGGTCCGCTTGCGGGTGAAGAAGGCCAGCGAAGAACTCAACCATGTTTTCGAGCTTCTTCTCAAGAAGGTTCACGAGCCCGGCGCCGACTCGCCGTTCGCCGAAATTACCGACGAAGACATCGACAACCTCTTCAACGATTAAGGGGCACCTTTTCGTGGGCGTCCCGAGCATGGCAGGTTGCCAATGAGCTTCATCAACTACATGGCGCGGGAGATCAACTGCAAGTTGGTCTACTACGGGCCCGGCTTGTGCGGGAAAACGACGAATCTTCAGTACATCTTCGAGCGCACGAACCCCGAGCACAAGGGCAAGATGATCTCGCTCGCGACGGAGACGGAGCGCACGCTCTTCTTCGACTTCTTGCCGCTATCGCTCGGCGAAATTCGCGGCTTCAAGACGCGATTTCACCTCTACACGGTGCCCGGACAGGTGTTCTACGACGCGTCGCGAAAGCTCATCCTCAAGGGAGTCGACGGCGTCATCTTCGTCGCAGATTCCCAGGTCGAGCGCATGGAAGCGAACCAAGAGTCCATCGAGAACTTGCAGACCAATCTGGCCGAGCAGGGCTACGCACTCGAGCGCCTTCCCTTCGTCATTCAGTACAACAAGCGCGATCTGCCGAACGTGGCCTCCAGCGAGGAGCTGCGAGAGCTACTAAACAAGTCCAAGGTTCCCGATTTCGACGCGGTAGCGCGCACGGGGATCGGGGTCTTCGACACGCTCAAGGCCGTCGCCAAGCTCGTTTTGACGGAGCTGCGAAAGGGCAGCGGAGGCTAGCCTCCTGCTCTCGGTGCCCTCGCCGCGCGCGCCAAGGGCCCGACGGCGGATGCGCAGCTACGGCGAGCACTGCAGACTGGTGATCGCTCCCGCCGGCGGCGAATTGGGCGAGAAGACGATGGCCTGCGAGCACCCATTCGCACCGGCCCCCTGCACATAGCACCAGCCCGGATCAGGCGAGGCGGCGCAGGAGCCTTCGCGTCGAAATCGACCGGATTCGCCGACGCCGTAAGCTGCGTGAGCTGGCAGACCGACTGGAGCGCGGGATCACCGGGGGCTCCTTTCTGACCGGGATAGATGGCCTCCTGCGAGGCGCAAAAGTCATCGAGCACATCTTTGGGCGGCACCGTCAGTCCAGCACCGGTCGGGCACGTCGGATTCGAGCACGAGCCCGCCCCGGGCAAGGTCACCAAGACGGCGCACGGGACCGAGCCATCCGGGGCAACGCCGATCTTGCTGGGCAGGCACGCGTGGGTCAGCACCCCCTTTAGCCGATCGATGATCGCCGCGACGGCTGGACGATAGCCGTAGAGCGAATCGTTTCCGGCCGCGTTGTCGACGACGTCGATGGGACAGATCGAAGAAACGATACCCTTATCACCCATCATCTTGGCGACGAGAAGCTCGCGGATCGTTGGGTAGGCCTTCGCCGCGACCTGCATTGTGGGGGTCGTGTCGCTGCAGACGGGAGGAGTCTGCTCGTGTGTCAACGCATTCGGCGACGGGCAGTCGCACGCGTACCCGTTGACCGCCTGCGTGCAGTCGCGGGGCGTCGCAAGCGGGAAGATGCAGGCGTACTGAATGTCGACGGGCAAAACGTGCGCGCCCACCGGCTGGTCGGTAATCCACTCGCGACCAGTCACGGGGTCCGTGTTGTCGGGAGCGCTCGGGGGCGCGATTGCGTTGGTGCCGCTCGGATCGAACGCAGGAGCGTTCGCCGGCAACCCTTCGGCGCCACCCGTCGCCGGCAGCCGCGGCGAGTGCGATTCGTACATGTGGGGGTCGATGCCCGTGTAGTCGTAGTGCTCGGGGTCTGCCCCGAGAATCCTTACCCAGTCGGCCGCGGTGAGCGTGCTTGCCACGGGATCGCCCTGTCTGAAGTGGAGGAGCTGATGAGGAACACCCCCGATGTGCACGAAAAATACGTTGTCGGGCGTGCGCACCCCGGGCTGCAGATCGCAGAGCGTCGTTGCGTCAGACGCGCCCACGGTGCCCGCAATCGTCGGCGAAAGGTCCGCCATCCGAGGAAGAGAAGCCGCGTAAAGCGGATTCACGCAATTCATGTTCTTGCCGAACCCGGAGTAGCTGGTGGCGCCCGGCGGATACTCGCCGGTTCTGTCGGGGACCTCAGGCGAGGTCAGACCATAGAAATAGCGTTCGACGGGGTACTGCGGGTCGAGTCCGTACTTCTGACGCATGTGCACGTGCCGCAGGTTGAGGTCGTGTCCCCAATCGTTCGGTGCGGAGTAGGTCGCCACCCCGCCACCTGGCGCCGTGCATGCCGGATCGGTGCTGTTGGGGCTGCAAGAGGCGCAAGTCGCGCTCGCGATCATGGCCGGGGTGCCTGCGCACGCCGACGTCGCGTGCGGAGGTGCGAATTGCGTTCGCATGAAGAAGTAGCCGAGACCTCCGAGCGAGCGCACATCTATTTCGGAATCGTTTTCGTCCGAGAGCACGACCACGGCGACGAGCGAATCTGGACGTAAGAAGTCGTGCCGCTCTTGGACGATCGCGGAGTCGACGCCGACCCATTGCGCCGTCGGCTGGCCGCTGAGCATGTTCCCCGTATTGAGCCCGAGCGAGGCGTAGGGATCGGGCTGGACCAAGAACCGATACCAGCTCTCCATCTGCGACTCGATGCCGCAGCCAAAAATGCCAACCCCAGAGACGAGAGCGCCGAAGTCTCCCTCCAAGGTTCCCGGTGTCATGGGGTTGCCGGCGGCGACGATGGGCGTCGCTGGCCCAGTCGGCGGCCCATTCGTCCCCGTGCCGTTTACTTCCGGGTACCAGTACAGGAACCCCGCCGCCGCGTCGGCCACAGCCCCCTCGATGAGGGCCGGCGCGGTGCCAGTCAAGGAACGCTCAAGAAGATGCGCCTTGTCGTCCGTGTGCGCGTTGATTGCACCGAACGGCGGCTTCGCCTGCTGAGGATCGTAGCAAACACCCGTTACGCCTGTGGGGTCCATCTCGCTTAGGCGCGGCCCCAGCGACGAGCTGACGATCCCGACGTGCATGTCTTTGACGGCCGGAAACTCGGGGAGGCTTCCGGCAGCGCACCCGAGGCCACCCATCGACTGGCCTGTGATTGCGAGCGTAGCGGCGTCAATGCAGTTTGGGTTGACCAGACGATCGAGGAGATCGGGAATGGCTTGCGCGAGGTACTGCTGCTTGTCGCCCATCGACGCGGAATTATCGAGGTCGAAGAGCAGGTCGATCTTGTTAGCGACCCGACTGGCAAACGGCTGGCTGATCGAGCCGCCCGAGCCGCCCGAGCCAACGGCGGAGCCTGCGGATACGCCCCCCGAAACGGGCGTCGTCGGGCCAACGGGCCGGCTGCTCGTGCCTGTGCTGTTGGTCGCCCCTGTGCCCCCTGCCTCCCCGCTCGAGGTGCCCCCCGCGACCTTGCCCCCGCAAGCCATCAACGCCGCAGCCATAAGCGAAACGGCACATCGAGTGTGTCCGAAGCTCACCATATTCCACGCCTCCCGCGCAAAGCCCCACCGCTCCCATGGCCACGCCGGGAGGGTTCCGTCTCTGCGGGGGCGAGCGACGACGAGGCGGCTCGCGCTGCGACAGCGGCCGCAGGGGCTACTTCTTGAGCTGGTACACGCGCGAACGGCGACCGCGATCCTTCGCCTTGAGCTTGGCCCGGTAACGGTTGCTCTTGGTGCGATTGGTCTTGCGCGGCTTCTTTGAAAGAACGATGTACATGACTCTGTCCGGGTAGGAGCGCGTCTGTAGCATGAACGTCCGGCTGGTGCACGAGTTCCGTTTCGAGGCGGCGCACCGTCTCCCCAAGGTGGCGCCCGGGCACAAGTGCGCGCGCCTTCACGGACACAGCTTTCGCGTCGAGCTCGCCGTCTCGGGCCCCGTCGACGAAGCGACCGGATGGTACATCGACTTCCAGCGGCTATTCGACGCGTGGAAGCCCCTGCACGACGAGCTCGACCATCACTACTTAAACGACGTACCTGGCCTCGAGAACCCGACGAGCGAGCTTCTCGCGCGCTGGATTTGGACGCGGGTAAAGACGAGCCTTCCCGAGCTCGCACGCGTCGTCGTCTGCGAGACCTGCGAGATGCGCTGCGAGTACGAAGGCGCCTGAGCGGCCCTCGCTCATCCGAGAATCGGGCGAGACGGCGGGAAGGCCGGCGGACTCACGGGCGCCGGGGCGGACGCCATGGCAGCCGCCGATGTCAGAACCAGCGCGATCCACACCAGGTCCGCCAGAACGAGGTGAGCGAGCTGCATGGTCACCGGCGCGAGCAACGTGATATCGAGCAGCCCGAGCGCGACCTGGGCGACCGCGAGCACTCCCGCCGCGCGCGACAAGATTTGGACGGCGCGAGCACACCGAAGGGTGCGCACGAGCGTCATGGCCACCAAGACAATCGCCGCCGTCGCCACCGCGAGCATCGGATGAAGGACTCGGAGTCGCACGTACATCGGCGCGCCCGCGGCCCAATCTTGGGTGAGGCCGCTTGCGACGGAAGCGGACGGAAAGAGCGTGTCTCCTAGGGCTGTGAGAGCCCCGCTCGTCGCTACGAGCAAGGTCGCCAACAGCGACAGGGCCAGAACGGGCGCGAGCGCCCCTCTTGCCCAGAGACGTACCGGCTCTCCCCCCGAAGCCCACCAAGCCGTGAGGGAGGTGGCGGCCAAGAGAAGAAACGTGTTGACCAGGTGAAGACTCGTTCCGAGAGCCCGCTTGAGCGAGGCGTCGTGCGCCACAAGCGCGAAGAGCACCAGAACTGCGCCGATGAGGGCCTCGGTGATCATCAGCGATACCACCGCGCCCGCCCCGAGGCGCACGCGGTGCCCTATCGGATACACGCGACGCGCCCATGCGAAAAGCAGAAGGGTGAGCGCAAGCGCGAGCCCGCTCGAAAGGCGATGCGACAGCTCGATCAGGGTTTCCGCCGATGGCAAGCGAGGGACGACCTCGCCTTTGCACAGCGGCCAATGGTTTCCGCATCCCGCGCCGGATCCGGTCGCGCGCACGTACGCGCCCCAAGCGATGACGCCTATTTCGTAGGCGAGCAGACCCCAGGCGAAGCGCGCAATGGGACGCATCGTGGCTCGGGGTGTAGCGGACGGCCGCGCGGGAGGCTAGCGCTGCAGAGACAGAGACAAGAGTGGGGGAGAGGCTCTAGCCTGCTGCAAAGGATGGCTCGCTTTCTCTGGGTTTGCCTTGCCGGTGCGATCGGAACCGGGGTGCGCTACCTCGTAGCCCAGGGAGCCGCGCGCGCGCTCGGCGCTGGGTTTCCTTACGGCACACTGATCGTCAATCTGGTGGGCTGCTTTCTCATTGCCGGCGTCGCTCAGTTGGCCGTCGAGGGAACGCTTGCCTCGCCCACGATGCGCGTCGTGCTGACGACGGGGTTCATCGGAGGGCTGACGACATACTCCGCGTTCAACTTCGAGACGACGCGGATGCTCCAAGACCGAACCGCTCTCGGCTTGCTCAACTTCGCGGCCACGGTCTTCGGCTGTTTTGCCACCGGCCTTTTTGGGGCCGTCGCGGCCCGAAGGCTCGCGGGGCATTGAGCTCGAGCCTCGGGTAGCGTCCTCGACAAGTGCACCCTCAGGTCACCACCACACGATCGCGATCCGCGGCCTGCTCGGCGGCCTCGAGGCTGACAGTCGAAGCACCACGCGTGAGCTCGGCACGGTTCAATCCGAGCATCTTGAGCGCAAGCGGCGAAGGAGCGAGCCCCAAATCGTCCTCGTTGAGAAACAGACGCGACAGCTCGGTCGCGTAGGCTCGAGCGAGAATTGATCGCGGAATGTGATCGAAAAGCTCGGCACGCTGGCGACTGGGCACGGTCGACGCCAGAAGCGCGGCGAGAGTGGCGTGGTAGAGGGCGCGCAGGCGCCAACGAGGCCCAGCGCCTTGTGCGAGCGCGGCACGCAAGAAGTGAACGTTGAGCGGAACGTGAAACGACTCATCGCGCGTCAAGATCGCCAGCATCTGGCGAACGGCGGGATGCCTGGCGCGCCGAAGCGCCAACCGGTAAGTCGTCGAACCGATGGTTTCGAACATCAGGTTGACCAGGACGATCGACTCCATTCGCCTGGCGCGCGCGTAGAGCGAATAAAACGTCCGGGTCGTGCGCCCCATCGGAGAAACCGTGCCCCCTAGCCACTCGAGGAACTGCGTAAGAAGCTGGCGGTGCCACCCTTCTTCGTCTCCGTAAAGCTTCAGGCATTCGGAGAGCTCGGGGTCGGTCTGGGCCACGGCGGCCGAAAGCTCGTGAGCCTGACGCAGGCCGGACTCCTCCGCTCGGAAGGCCGCGTTGAAGAACGCGACCGCGGCGGCACGCTCCTCCGACGACGAGAAGGCGATGGGCTCGGATAAATCGAGCTTCTCGTCGAGCATCCGTTCGCGCCTCTTACGAAGCTGCTCGAGCCACCACGCCGTCGGCCGCGTCCGCATCTTCCCGCCTATAGCAGGCTTCTAGCGGACAGGCTTCACGCCGATACGGCCGTAGTCGAACGCCACTTCCTGGAAGAATTGCCCGTGGAGATTCGCTCCCCGAACGCGGACCCGATGGTCGGCGCTATCGACGAGCACGACCTGCGGAATCTCGAGCCCGGTGTCGATCTGAGCGAGCGTCTGCGATCGCCCTCCGACGATTCTCGAAACCGCCACGGCACACCTCGCGCTTGGGTCCCGACCGACGCAGCCCCCCGAGAGAGCCAGCTCGACATTCGGAGCGGGACGCCACGTCCAAGCCCGCGAGATCGAGCACGGAGCCGGCGAGCGGGGCGGACCGCACGCGGCCCCCCCGAGCGCGTCGATCGCGGGCGCGCCCTGGTCGGAGTCGGAGGACCGCTCGAAGAGCGGCCCTTTTTTTACGGCGAGATCCACCTCGACGTCGTTGCGCGGGCCCGCGCAGCAGCGAAAGCTCGTGGTCGCCGTGCGCTCCGATGGGGCCACGGCGCGCGCAAATGCGCATCGGGTGACGAGCTCCCCCACGACGTCGTTGCCGCCGCGCACGACGCCCAAGTCTTTCACGCCGCCCCGGCCCCAACGCGAATCCGTCCACTCGGAAGCGCCGCCGTGCAGGTCGCGCACGCCGAAAGCGCTGCGGCATGCCGGCCGCTGTCCGCTCGGTCGCATGGAAGACGCGAGCGCGAGGCCGCCTGCCCCACACGTGTGCGCATCGTAGACCGAACCGTATTCGTAGCGCGTGTTTTCGGGCCCCTTGCAAGCTCGCTCCCATTCGAGCTCCGAGCAAAGCCTCTTGCCTTTCGTCTCGCAGAGCCGTTTGGCCTCGTCGCGGCTGACGTCGGCCGTCGGGATCGCGCCGGGTTCGTTGGGCCAGGCCAGCACATCCATGTAGAAGCCACCCATGGGGATCTCCGTCCCCGGCAGCTCGGCGTCCGCGACTCGTGGAACTTCATCGAGCTCGCTTCCGGCTCGAAGAATACCCCCGGCCACCCAGACCATGCCAGGCCGCGGGGTGCCCGGCGCGGTAGCGCTCGGTGCGCTCACCATCGCGGTCTCCGCCGGGAGGGCGGCGTCCGACGGATGCGATCTCCCGCAGCCAAGGGCCAGCACACCAATCGCAACGGGACCCCTAAGCATCTCCCTTCTCGCCGGATCCCTCTCTGAGCCCGAGCTCCTTCATCTTGAGCTGGAGCCCTTTGCGCGAGATCTTGAGAAGGCGCGCGGCATGCGTGACGTTGCCGCCCGTCTGCTGCAAGGCCCGGCTCACGAGCTCGCGCTCGAGTCGGCTCATGGCGACCTTCACGTGCTCTTTGAGCCCGCCTTCGCTCGCAAGAGCCGCCTGCAAGTCGGCGTCGGGGAGCGGAACATTCGTGAGCGCGGCGATCCCGCGGACATCGGGCGGCAAGTCACTGACATTGAGCTCGTGCGTGTCGCAGAAGAGAACCGCGCGCTCGACCACGTTCTCGAGCTCGCGGATGTTTCCCGGCCAGGGATAGGCCAAGAGCAAATCGAGCGCCTCGCGGTGAACGCTTTCGACTCTCTTCTTGAGGCGTTCGTTGAACTTGACGAGAAAGTGCTCGACCAAGAGCGCGATGTCCGTTGTCCGCTCGCGGAGTGCCGGCAGGCGAATCGGGACGACATTGAGGCGGTAGAAGAGATCTTCCCTGAAAGTGCCCGATGAAATGAGACGCTTGAGGTCCCGGTTGGTGGCCGCGACGAGCCGCACGTCGACACGAATGGTCTTGATGCCGCCGACTCGCTCGAACTCGCTCTCCTGGAGCGCCCTCAGCAGCTTGACCTGCATCTCGATGGGGATCTCGCCGATCTCGTCGAGAAAGAGCGTGCCGCCGTTGGCCAGCTCGAAGCGCCCGGGTTTGCTCGCGACCGCGCCGGTGAAGGCGCCGCGCTCGTAGCCGAAAAGCTCGCTTTCGATGAGCTCTTTCGGGATTGCGGCGCAATTGACCTTGATAAAGGGCTTGTCTTTGCGGCTCGAGTGTTCGTGAAGCGCGCGCGCGACGAGCTCCTTGCCCGTGCCGCTTTCTCCGGTGATGAGCACGGTCGTGGGCGTGTCGGCGACTCGCTCGAGGATCGCATAGAGCTCCGCGATGCCGGGCGACGAGCCGATGATTCCGAAGCGCGCACCCCGGCTGGCCGGCGTCGACGTCGCGTCCGCGCCTCCGAGCTCCCGCGTCTTGAGCGCTTTGGCGACGATCTGCCGAACTTCGTCCTTGTCGAAAGGCTTCGTGACGAAATCGAACGCTCCTCTCTTGAGGGCTTCGACGGCCGTGTCGATCGTCCCGTGCGCCGTGATCATGACGACGGGCAGCTCAGGCTCCTCTTCGAGCGCCCGCTTGAGAAGCGTCATGCCGTCGACCCCCGGCATCTTCAGGTCGGTAATGACCAGATCGATGTGGTGCTCGCGAAGCTGCGCAAGCCCACGCTCGCCGTCCTCAGCCGTCAGAACGTCGTATCCATCGCGCGAGAGCTGGGCGGCGAGGATCTTTCGCAGATTGGGCTCGTCATCGACGATGAGGACCTGCTTGCGCTCGGGAAGCATTGCCGAGCTAGCTTATCGTAACCGAGCCCACGCGGAGCCTCCCTTTGGGACGCGGCTAGGCGACAGCGCTCCTTGCGCGTTGCGCCCCGCACAGGCGCCGAAACTTCTCGCATCGCTCGCCGAATTCACGCGCGCTCTTTGGCATGGGTACGCGCGCTCTCGCCACGTCGTAGATGAGGGCTTTGCCGGCGGCCAGAATATGGAGCCCCTCGGACGCCTGCTCTTGAGAGACCCCGGCGTCGCTGCCCGAGCGCGGCCGAAATCCCGCGAGCCTCTCACCCGAGACTACGAACGAGGTCCACACCTCGAAGACCTCGGGGTCCGTCCGCAGTGTCTCGCACTTGACCTTGGCCGCATCGGCGAAAGCGCCTAGTAAGGCGCCGACCGGGGCGAACGCAGGCAGCGACGCGAACGTCTCGAGCATGGCGTCGCGCATGCCGTCGATCGCACGCATGGTTTGGGCAATCTTGACATAACGGCTGTTGTAGAAGTCCTCGATGCCGAACGAGAACGCCTTGAACGGCTCTCCCCAGAGCTCGTCGAGGCCCTCTTCGCCACTTCGATGGAGCACCATCTGGCCCAAGGTGAGCGCCTCCTGAAGGAGCGCACCGCACTCGCGCATAAGAGCGTTATCGTACTCGATAGTGACTCCGAGGGCCTGGATCTCGACGAGCTTTGTGAAAATATCGGTGGCTCGATTGAAGATGCATCCGGCGAGCATCGCGCCCTTGACGCGCTTTCGCTCCGGGTCGCTCTCGGACTCGTAGGCGCCTCGCGCCTCGTCCAAACGGCGACCGGGAATGTTGATGCCGTGCTCGCAGTGATTGAAGAGGCGACGCGTTAGCCCCGAGATGAGCAGTTTTTTAGCGAGCAGCGTATCGGCGGGTGCCTCGTACGCTTTGACCCAGTAGCCGTAGTAGTAGACCCGCAGCTGACCGCCCATGATCTGCTTTTTGCCCAGCGGGATCACTTCGTCCATGGTTCTCGCCTGTCGGTTCCCTGGACTATACGGGACGGATCCACCGTAGAGCACCGCAAATGCGGCTCACCACGGCGATGAGGCCCCTTGGGAAACCGCGGCTACATGCTCGAGAAACTTGCGAGATACCTCCGCACCCGTGGTTCACGCGCGGAAAATGAAGGGCTCACTTGCAAGGCGGCATCAGAGCTTGTCGCTCAGTAGCTTCTCAAGAGTCACGATGGCCTTCGTGAAGCCCTCGATGCCCTCTTGGAGCTTGTCGTTGGCCATCCGGTCGGCCTCGTGCATCTTTCGGAACGTCGACTCGTCGACCGCGATACGCTCGATGGTCATCGTTCGGGCCTTGTCCGGGTCGAGCTTGCGCGGCAAGTCTCCCTGCGTGCGGCCGAGCTCCTCGAGAAAGTTAGGAGCGATGGTGAGCAAATCGCAGCCCGCGAGCTCGGTGATCTCCCCGACGTTGCGGAAGCTCGCGCCCATCACCTGGGTCTTGTGGTCATAGCGTTTGAAGTAGTTGTAAATGCGTGTGACCGACTGCACGCCCGGATCTTCTGGAGCGTCGTAGCCAGCCTTGCCCGTCGACTTCTTGTACCAGTCGAGGATACGGCCGACGAAAGGCGAGATGAGCGTGACCTTCGCTTCCGCGCAAGCGATGGCCTGGTGCAAGCCGAAGAGGAGCGTGAGGTTGCAGTGAATGCCCTCGCGTTCGAGGATCTCCGCGGCCTTGATCCCGTCCCACGTCGACGCGATCTTGATGAGGACGCGCTCGCGAGACGTTCCGGCGGCCTCGTACTGTTTGATAAGGCTGCGCGCTTTTTCGAGCGTGGCCTGCGTGTCGAATGAAAGGCGAGCGTCGACCTCCGTGGAGACGCGACCCGAAACGAGCTTGAGAATTCTCAGCCCGAACTCGACGCTAAGTCGGTCCATGGCAAGGTGAATCGTGGCCTCCTTCGCCGCCCCCGCTCCGCCTTGCGCTTTTGCCCAGCCGAGCGCCTCGTCGATGAGAGGCGCGTATTCCTTCATCTGCGCTGCCGCCATGATGAGCGAGGGGTTGGTCGTCGTGTCGCGAGGCTTGAGCCGACCGATGGCGCTGATGTCTCCGGTGTCCGCGACGATCACGGTCATTCGAGCGAGCTGTTCGAGGAGCGACTGCGGCATGGTGCCCTAGAGCATAGGTGTGCACACGGCCGACGCCAACCCCCGCGGCCTATTGCCGATGGGCCTGCCTTAGGCTCCGGCCACGCCTCACAGCGCCGAGCGATTGCTTACGTATCTCACGGCGCCGTGGTCGGCTTGTACGGTGCGCCCAGCGCGCTTGGTGGCCAAGATGAGCCGCTGGTCGGCACCCTTCGGACCTACAGGGGCCACCAACCTCCCGCCCTCGGGAATCGCATCGAGCCAACTGAGAGGGAGCGAGTCCACTGCGAAGGTGACTGAGACCTTCTTCGCGTCCCCCCACGCGGGCGTGCTCAGCATTGCGTCGCCTTCCACAACCTGCACGTTGGCCAGGTCCGAGAGAGACCGGCTCGCCCGCCTCGTAAGCTCCGCGTCGATTTCGAAGGTCAGCACCCGCCCCTCGCTGCCGACGACGAACGACGCGAGCGCGGCTCCGTACCCCGAGCCCGTGCCAAGCTCGACGAGCGCGTCGCCCGGCTCGAGCCCGAGCAAACGGTATGAGAGCAGGTACGCGTGCGGCGCACTGACACTTGCCAGTCCGGCGCCGTCGAGCGGGAGCGGGATGTCCTCCGCGCTCCGCTCCACGTCTTCGGGGCGCACGAATCGCTCGCGCGCCACTTCGAGCAAAGCCTCGAGATGCCGACGGTCGAAGGCGCCCATGCTTGCTTCGACCGACTCGACGAGGCTCAGCCTACAACCGCGCGCGACTTCGCCCAGCTCCTGGGCCATCACCGGGTCCAGCCGCGGGCCGGCGTGCCGAGCTTGCGTCGCGAGAGCCGCGAGCCATTGGCGCCGCTGCTCGTTCGGCAGCTCGGCCATCTTGCGCCGGAAAGCGATCGAAAACAGAACCGGATGGGCGGCCACAGCGACGCGAGAAGCATAGCGCTCCCCGGCGCGATCTCAGAATCGCGCCGTAACGATCGTGCGACCGTCTGCGAGCAGCTTGCGGTGTCAGGAGGGACGCACGTCGATCTTGCGCGTCTTGGCTGCAGCCGCTTTGGGAAGGCGCACGACGACCGTGCCGTTTTTGGCCTCTGCGGTGATGTTCGCGGCATCGATACCGGCCGGAATGCGAAACTGTCGCGCGAAGTCGACCTCTTCGTATTCGCGCGCGAGAGCCGGAGCGGCATCTTGGCTGGCCGCCGGGCGCTTGGCCTGGAGCGTCAACGTGTCGTTCTCGATCCGGACGTCGATCGTCGCGGCGGACGCGCCAGGGATGTCGGCGACGACGAGAACGTCGTCGGCACTTTCCAGGACGTCAATCGGGGGCTCGACCGCGCGTCGATGAACGTAGGGTGACGACGCGGCTTGATTCTCAGGGCCACTATGGGGTGTGCTCATCGTACTTTCTCCTGTTTCATCTAAAGGGCTTTGACCGCGATCTGGCGCGGCAATGTGTCTTTGGCTTTGGGTAGCGTCACCGTCAGGATGCCGTCTTTCATGGTCGCGACGACGCCCTCTGCATCGACTCGGCCGGCGAGCGGCAGCTTGCGCGTGAAGGCCACCGGCGTTCGCTCGCGCACGTGCACTTGGTAGCCGTCAGGAACGTCATTCTTTCGCTCGCCGCGGAGCACGAGCGCCTCTTCTTCGACGTAAACCGAGACATCTCCCTCGCCGAGACCGGGGACGAACGCCTTGTAGACGAAGGCTTCTTTGGTCTCGAACGCGTTGACGAGTGGCCATGCGGCGCGCGGAGCTCGGCGAGCGGGCACCGCGACAAGGCCTCCCCACCCGCCCATCGCGCCGTCGATGCGACGCTGTAGCGAATCGAGCGCCCGAAAGGTTTGATCAAACTCCCTCCAACCGTTCATCATCATGACAATCCTCCTTTTTTGGCGGCCCTAGCCCTTGCGGTGTTTGCATCGCGAGCGCACGGGCGCCGACAGGCGGCCGCTGAGCTTGGGCCGGCGTTTTTTCCCCGAACGCTGCGGCTTGTGGCGACCCATCGTCACCCCCGCCGCGCCGCTTCGGTACTGGACAATGAATTAAGCACGCCATCGGGGCTGTAAAGGGGAAGCGACAGCCCTTAGCCTGTACCCGTCATGGAGAATATGAAGCGCATGGCGGCGCGAGCCGCGCTCGACGAATTGCCCCAAGAGGGCGTCGTTGGTTTGGGGAGCGGGTCGACCGCGCAGCTCTTCGTCGAGGAGCTCGCCGTGCGAGTTCGCGCCGGGTTGCGCATCGTGGGGGTTCCCACTTCGGAGGTCACTCGCGCGCACGCGGCGAGCCTCGGAATCCCGCTCATGCCCGACGAGGGCCCCTGGACGATCGACGTGAACGTCGACGGCGCCGATGAAGTCAGCGCGACGCTCGATCTCATCAAGGGGGGCGGCGGTGCGCACGCCCGCGAGAAGATCGTCAATTACGCTTCGATGCGAAACGTGATCATCGTCGACGGAAGCAAGATGTCGGCACGGCTCGGAGAGCGCTCCGCAGTGCCCGTCGAAGTCCTGCCATTCGCGCACAAGACGACGCGAGAGCATCTGGCCAAGCTCGGCAGTCCGCGCCTTCGGATGCGCGAAAGCGAGCCGGTGAGGACCGATGCCGGCAACCTCATTTACGACCTGGCGACCGGGCCCATCGACGACGCGACCGGGCTCGACGCCGCGCTACGCCGCATTCCTGGCATCGTCGAAACGGGACTTTTCATAGGACGCGCCGACGTCGTCATCGTGGCCAACCCGCAGGGCGCCAGGCGCCTGCAGCGAGCGACGTAGGCCGTCTCTCTCCCGACCGAGTCAGCGAAGCGCGTCTTTGATCGCCTTGACGGGCCGGGCGCGCACGCCTTTGGTGGCGGGCTTGGCCGCGAACTGTTGCTTGGCCTTGGTGAAGGGATTGATGCCCTCGCGCGCCGGCTGAGCCGCCTTCTCGACCACCACGAACTTGGCAAAGCCCGGAAGCACGAAGAGACCACTCGAGTTGAGCTCTCGATGACCAATGGATACGAGCGCGTCGAGAACGTCTTCAACCTGCTTTCGCGACGCTCGATCGCCGAGTGTCTCGGTGATCGCTTGCAGGAGCCCGCTCTTGGAGAGCGCCTTCTTTGCCGGGGCTACATTGGTCATTTCAGAAACCTCTTGAGGGGGACAAAAGCCCCGACCGAGGTGCGGGGTCAACGGGAAATAGCACGGTTGGCACGTCGCAAGTCTTTCCCGAGCCATCAAGCTCGATCTGAAGAGGCCTCGGCGACCGCCAGCGTGCCGGGCAGGAATGAGAATGCGCGGCCTGGGAAGGTGCTATTGTGCCGCGATGAAAGATCAGCGACTGAAAGTCTTCCGGGCGGCGCTCGATGCCCTCATCGAGTCGCTCGACGCGCTCGTTCGCGTTTCCCGGTGGACGGACACGGTCGAGCTCCCCCCCGAGCCGCTGCGCGTCGCGGCCTCCAAGCTCAACGATCGGCTCGGCACGGCCGACCGTCTCGCGTCGGGAAAGTTCGTCGGGACGCCCACCGACATGAACAAGGTCAATGCGCTCTGCGCGACCATGAAGAAGCTCGACCTCGCCTACGTCGCGTATCGAAAGCGCCTCGGCGGCAAGCCCGAACAAGTCGTGGAAGCCGCCGCCGCGCTCGAGAGCGACATCGCCGAGGCGAGCGCCGCAGCCGCCCAGGCCTAGAGACCGCACCCTCCGACCGCGCGAGGCTCGACCCATGGCTCACAAGACGGACACCGACGCCACCAAGATCACCAACCAGTTTCGGTCGAGAACCGGTTTCGTCTACGACGTGAAATCGAGCGGCGTCCGTTTGACCCTCAACATCTGGCAAAAGCAGAACCCGGCCGATCCGGGAGAATGGTGCGTCGACGCGCGCGTGGCCTCCACGCCCGAAGCGGCGCCGATCGAGGCGTGGGGCGGAACGCGAATCGACGCGCTACGCGAGGTCGGGCGCCTTTGGGCCACCAAAGGCGTCGCGCTCGGCTTGCCCACGTGCGACTGGGAAGCCGTCGCGACGGTGCTCACGAGCGTACGCGCCGTCTGAGCGAGCCCCGACCGAGCCATGGACAAGAAGCTTCTCCTCTCCAAAATCGCGGCGTCGAAACGCGAGGTGGCAGACGCCGAAAAGCGGCTCACCAAGCTCCTCGGCACGACTCTGCGCACTCCGCGCGCCGAGAAGACGACCATCGCCGAAAACGTCAGGGAAGCGATCGCCAAGCTGCGAACGGCGCGCACCGAGCTCGAGGACTTGGGCAGAATCGTGTCCGATGAGGGCGGCTGACTCACATCGGTAACGGTTGCGTGCCGCAATCGACGGGAGCAGGGTAGTATCGGCCCTGGGGGCGCCTCTCGTGACCGCGGAGGTCGGCAGAATGTCAAAGGATTTACGCGCTCTTCTCGTAGAAGATTCGCTCCAGGACGCTGAGCTTCTAAATCGTGAGCTTTGGCGCTCCGGCTTCAGGGCCGAGACCGAGCGCGTCGCCTCGGCCAGCGCATTTGCCGACGCGCTCGATCGAGCCAAGTGGGACGTAGTCCTCGCCGACTTCACCATGCCTGGCTTCGGCGGCACCGCGGCGCTTGAGATCCTCAAGGCGCGCGGCCTGGACATTCCTTTCATCATCGTTTCAGGCAGCATGGGCGAGGACGTCGCCGTCGAGGTCATGAAGGCGGGGGCGCACGACTACTTTGCCAAGGGCAACACGACACGCCTCGCGTCGGCCATCGAACGCGAGGTACGCGAGGCCGAGAGCCGACGGCGGCGCGTCGCCGAGCAACAGCACCTGGAGGCCGAGAAGGAGCGTCTTGTCGCCGAGCTGAGGGCGGCCGTGCAAACGCGCGACGACTTCTTGTCAATCGCTTCGCACGAGCTGAAGACGCCGCTTACCGGGCTCAAGCTCCAAGTACAAGCCCTCGAACGCCTGTGCGCTCGCGAGCCAGGTGCGGCGGTGTCCACCGCCGCCTTCGAAGCGAAAGTAAAGATGATGTCGAGCCAGCTCGCGCGGCTCACGAGACTGATTCACAGCCTTCTCGACGTCACGCGAATCACCTCCGACGCCCTCACCCTGTCGCGAGAGACCCTTGCGCTCGACGAGCTCGTCGCCGACGTGGTCGATGCGGCCAAAGAGTCTCAAGAGCCGTCACAAACGGACGTCACGATCGATACCGAGCCCGTCGTCGGAAGTTGGGACAGGCTGCGCGTCGAGACGATCGTGAGCAACCTGGTTTCGAACGCGATAAAATTCGGCGAGGGCGGTCGTGTGCAAGTGAAGCTGCGGCGCGCCGGAACGATGGCCCGCCTGACTATTTCAGACCACGGGATCGGCATCCCGCCGGAGGTCCAAGCGAGGATCTTCGAGAAGTTCGAACGAGCGGTCCCGCGCCAGCACTACGGCGGCTTCGGTCTTGGGCTCTGGATCGCCCGCCAGCTCGTCGTCGCCCACGCGGGCACCATTCGGGTCGAGAGTGCGGTGGGCCAAGGTTCGACGTTCACCATCGAGCTCCCGCTCGAGACGGGACCGTCGACATGAGCTCGCCGGCAAGTGGCGACCATGCGCCCGCCTCCACCGATGCGGCACGTCCGATCGCCGTCTTGATCATCGACGACGACAGAGACATCCGGGACGCGATCCAAGAGCTTCTCGAGGCGGAGGGCTATGCCGTGTGCACAGCCGAAAACGGGGCCGTGGCGCTCCAGCAGCTGCGGCACGTCCGTCCGCAGCTCATTCTCTTGGACTTGATGATGCCGGTGATGGACGGCGCCTCGTTTCGCGAGGCGCAGATGAACGACGATTCGCTCGCGGCGATCCCCACGATCGTCATGAGCGCCAGAAGCGATCCGGGCAGGGAGGCCGGCCCGCTTCTCGTCCGAGCCTGTCTCAGCAAGCCTATCGAGCTCGACGAGCTCCTGGCGCTCGTCGCTCACTATTGTGGCGGCTCGGCTGCCTGAGGCGCCGGAGCGGTTGGACCTTATCGCCGCTCGCTGTCGAGGTGCTTCATTTGTGCGTCGTGATAGCGCGTCCCGGCCACGGCCGACGCGGGGACTTCGCGCTCGATGCGGGCCACCTCGTCGGCGGACAGCTCGATCTCGAGCGCGCGGAGCGACTCGTCGAGCTGCTTGGGCGACCGTGCCCCGACCACCGGGACGATGCCCTTTCCCTTTGCAAGCACCCACGCGAGGGCGAGCTCGGCCGACGTCGCCCCCCGCTCCTTCGCGAGACCTGCAAGCGCGTCGACCAAGCGCTGATTTTTTTGACCATTGTCGCCGGCAAAGCGAGGAAGCTGCGCTCGCATGTCGCGCGCACCGCTCGTGCTCGATCCGGTGAGCAGCCCCCGCGAGAAGACGCCGTAGGCCGTAACGGCGATGCCGAGCTCGGCCAGGAGAGGGAAGATGTGCTCTTCCGGCCCGCGGCTGACGAGCGAATACTCGATCTGTAGGTCGACGATGGGGTGCACCGCGCTCGCGCGACGAATGGTCTCGGGCCCGACCTCGGAGAGGCCGATGTAGCGCACGTACCCCTGCTTCACGAGATCCGCGATGGCGCCGATCGTGTCTTCGATCGGGACGGCCGGATCGAGCCGCGCGGGTCGATAAATGTCCACGTGATCGACGCCCAGGCGGACAAGTGAATGGGCGAGGGCGTTCTTGACGGCCGCCGGGCGCGCGTCCATCCCGAGCCACGCGCCGTCGGGCGCGCGCTGCGCGCCGAACTTGACCGAGAGAAGCGCGCGCTTCTTATTTTCTCGCAGAGCGCGCGCAATGAGAAGCTCGTTGTGACCCGCGCCATAGAAGTCGCCCGTATCGAGCAAGTTCACGCCCCGGTCGAGCGCCTCGCGAATGGTCGCAAGGCTCTGGCTTTCGTCGGCCGCACCGTACATACCCGACATGCCCATGCATCCGAGGGCGATGGGAAACACATCCGGTCCGGTCGATCCTAGCTTCACGGATTTCATGGTCGCTTCCTCGGGCTCGCCCGCTAAAAGCGGGACACTGGGCGGCTTAGGACTGGGTTTGTACGCGTGGATTTGCCGACATGCCATAGTGCATTCCCATGGACGACTTAGTGACCGTCACGACATTCCCGGATGTTCCCGAAGCCGAGCTCGCTCGCGAGCGCTTGGAGCTCGAGGGTGTCCGCGCTTTCGTCCTGTCGGCTCAGACCACGGGCGTCATGCCATTTCTGACGGCGTCATCGGGTGGAGTGCATGTGAAGGTCAAGCCCTCAGACTTGGCGAAAGCCAAAGAGATCCTCGGGTCGTAAGGAGTGCTTCATCGCGTTTATCTCTCTCCCGGGATGTTCGGGTTTGGCCGGCTCGCGTCGTACGACTACTTCGGTCATTTCCAGCGTGCGCTGGGGGCGCGGCTGCAAGCCGACGGCGAGCAAGTCGAGATCTCGGTCGTTCACGTGTCCCCGACGGCGTCGATTCGCCGGCGCGCGCTCAAGCTGACCGAGCTCATCGCCAGTACGTGCGGCGCCGACGACGGGCCGATTCATCTCATCGGACATTCGACCGGCGGGCTCGATGCTCGCCTTCTGGCCTCGCCTACGGTGGCTCTGGGCGTCGAGCCCGAAAAGCTCGCATGGAGACCTCGCCTCGCGAGCGTGACCACGATAAGCACGCCCCATTTTGGCACGCCACTCGCCAGCTTCTTCACCACCGTGTCGGGAGAACGCATTCTTCGCGCCTTCAGCGCGTTGACCGTCGTTGCGCTCTCGGTCGGCTCGACGCCCCTGTCGGTCATGTCCACTTTGGTGGGCCTCTTCGGACATTTGGATCGAGCCGTCGGGCTGGACGTCAAAATGGTCGATCGGACCACCGATGCCGTTCTGCGAACGATCGACAATGTGCGCGGCCGCGACATTCGGAACTATCTCGACGCGATCAAGGACGACAACGGCGCGATGGTTCAGCTGATGCCCGAAGCGATGGATCTGTTCATCGCAGGCATCGAGAACCGGCCGGGGGTGCTCTACCAATCGACGGCCTCGATGGCCCCGCGACCCACGCCGCGCACTTTCGCGCAGTCGCTCGGGGGGGCGTGGAGCGCGGTCAGCGGCATACTCTTCGACTTTCTCTACGAAATCACCGCGCGCTACGACCCGCGCTATCCGTGCGCCGCACCCGATTGCGGCAAGGACAACGAACGTGTGCTGGTCGAGGCCATCGGGTATACGCCCGACCTTCGCGCGAACGACGGCGCCGTGCCGATCCGTTCTCAGATTTGGGGCACGCTCGTTTGGGCCGGTTACGGCGATCACCTCGACGTGCTTGGTCACTACGGCGGCAACAAACGTCCGGCGGCGCACGCCGCAGCCGGCGGGGCGCCTGCCCACGTCGACTGGCTGTGCAGCGGTAGCAAGTTCGACGACGCGCGCTTCGAGGCCTTGGTCGACGCGATCACCCCCGGGCTCATGTCGAGTGCTCGAGCGGGCCGAACCTAACCGCCGTCGTCGACCCCACGGCGACGACGACGGCCAGGAGGATCCCCGTCGAGGCCAGAGCGTGGCTAGTGCCGACGGCTGCCGCCACATGCGTGACGAGAACCGAGCCAATCGTCGCAGCTCCAAAAGTCATCGTCCACGAGGCTGCGGTCACGCGTCCGAGAAGGGCATCCGGAGTGAGCTCTTGGCGCACCGAAATCGCCGCCACGGCGCGCAGCGTGAGACCGGTGGCCCAACACATGGCGCCCACGATCGAGGCCCCGGCGTCGCCGAGCGCACCGGCGACGCCGAGCCCAAACGCTTGAAGTCCTGTCCCCCCCAAGAAGCAGGCGCCAAACCCGAATCGCGCCTTGAGCCGAGGTGCGGTGATCGCTCCGACGAGCGCGCCCATGGCCGCGACTCCTAGGCAAAGGCCAACCACGCGACTGCTTTGCGCAAGATCGTGGCTCAGGTGAAATATAAAGAGGTCGATCACCGCCGCGCTCAGCCCGGCGCTCGACAGCAGGCCGACCGCGAGCATGATGCCGGTCATCGCTCGCAACACCGGCTGCCGCGCCAAAAATGAGAGTCCCATGAGAAGCTCGCGCCCCGCCCCTCCCGCATGCGAGCCGGGCGGTCGCTGCGCCTTCTCGCTACGAAAACGAACGGCGGCCAAGCTCAGCGCGGAGACACCGAACGACGCGGCATCGAACATGAGCGCCACCGGGGGTCCAAACCGCGAGCACGCGGCTCCGGCGAGAAGCGGCCCGACGGAGTACGTCAGCGCCTGCGTCGCCTGCAAACGCCCGTTTGCGCGCGCGAGGTCGGCCTTGTCGACGATGTTCGCGATGCCCGCCACGTACGCCACCGAGAAAAGGTTGCCGAGCGCCGACGCGAGACCTGCGACGACGTAGATGAGCCAAGGGTGCGGGGCACCCAACCACCAGGCCAGCGGAAGGATGGCGTAGAGCCCCATGCGCCCCAAATCGCTGGCGATCATCAGCCGGCGCCTGTTCGCCCGGTCGACGACGATTCCCGCGGCCAAGCTCATGGCAATCTGCCCTCCGCACACGAGGGCCGTGACGTAGCCCATTTGCGTGACCGAGCCTGTCACGTCGAGCACGAGGAGCGGCATCGCGACGAGGGCAAAAGCGTCGCCGGTGGTCGACACGGCTTGCCCCAGCCAGAGGAGCCGAAAGTTGCGGTTTTCGTGAAGTGAAGGGTGGGCGGAAGGCATGGCGGAGCGCTCTCGTCGTGCTTAAGGTTCGCCCGGGGAGCTCACGTCAACTTCAACCCAGACCACGGGCGCAACGAAGCCTTCCGTTGAGATCATTCAATGGGAGGATATCTTCGTGGTCATCGACGATGGCGAGGGCGGCGTTCCGGACTACCTGGTGGCTCGGCGGATGCTCGTTGCGCAGGGCTTGCGCTGCCCCGCAGGGCTGGGCTGCCTTGTCATCGTTCCGGTAGACGCGAAGCCGCCGTCCGAACCCGTCCGCAAGGCCTTGAAGGTGACCCTCGCGGTCTTGCCGCTGCGTTGCATGTGCTGGCTGGTGGAGGGCGATGGCTTTCAGGCAGCCATGGTGCGCGGCGTGCTCACCGGTCTTCGGTTGGTCGCGAGCGCTTCGTATGCCACGCATGTCAGCCGTGATTTGGAAGAGGCGCTCCGTTGGATGCTGCCGCATCTCGGAGGTAGCGCCGACCGCGTCGACGCGGCGTCCCGCGCGGCGGCGACCATTGTCGCGAAACGCACGACGAGGCCTCGTGAAAGTCACGCGTGACGGTAACGTGGCGAGCGAGCGCGTGGGTTACCTGCGGCTCGTGGTCGCCGGGACGCGTGCGATCGGAGACGAGACCTGGCGCGAGCACCTGGGGCACAGCGCTGCCGACACCACGAGCCATCAGCCGGCGCACGGAGTCCTCTTCTGGTCTCCGACCCAAGGGCCATCGGCGCGCCAGCGCAAGATGCTGACCGAGGAATTCGCCGACGGCATCCGACTCGACGCCCAGCGGCGAGTGGCCGTGCTCACGGATTCGGCGATAGTCCGCGGGACAGTCACGGCCATCCACTGGTTCATGCGGCAGAAGTTCATTGCCTTCAGCCCGAGAGAAGTGGAGAGGGCGCTCGACTGGCTTGCCGAGGAAGTGGTGTTCGATCGCGCCGAGGCCCGGCGCGCTCTCGCTCAGATCATCGAGGCGGTGCGAGACCCCGCGCTAAGAAACGGAACTTCTTAGACGCGACGGAGAGAACCGCCAGGGCGGTCGTCACGGGGTATCCTTGGCTCGGAGGCGCGACGTCGTGACGAAGACTCCGTTCGATCTCACGGGCAAGGTGGCGCTCGTCACAGGCGCCAGTCGCGGGCTGGGGCAGTCCTTCGCGCGTGCGCTCGCCTCGGCCGGCGCGGACCTCGTCGTCACCGCGCGAAAGAAGGAGGACTGCGAGCCTTTCGCCGAGGCCGTTCGGCAAAGCGGTCGCCGGGTGGCGTGCGTGACTCTGGACGTGCGCGACGAGGCAAGCATTCGCCGCATGTCCGAGGAAGCGCACGCCGCGTTCGGAAAGCTCGACGTGCTCGTCAACAACGCCGGCTGCAATCTTCGGAAGGCCGCGCTCGACGTGACGTGGGACGACTGGAACGCCGTGCTCGACACCAATCTTCGCGGCACGTTCTTCGTCGCTCAGGCCGTCGCGCGGCACATGATCCCGAGAGGCTACGGGCGCATCGTCAACATCGGGTCGATAACGACGCTCTTCGGATATGCCGGCATTGCGCCGTATTGCGCGAGCCGCGGCGGGGTCAAGCAGCTCACCATGAGCCTCGCCGACGAGTGGGGGCCCCACGGCATCACCGTCAACTGCCTGGCCCCAGGATGGTTCGAGACCGAGCAGACGCGTCTCCTTTATCAAGACACGCGGTGGGTCGAGTACCTCCGCGACCGCATTCCTCTGCGGCGCTCGGGCAAACCCGACGATCTCGAAGGGGCGATCGTCTTTTTGGGCTCGGACGCCAGCGAGTACGTGACCGGGCAAACGCTCCTCGTCGACGGCGGCATGTCCACTGGTTCGACGAAGGCGACCCTCGCTCGAGCTTCTGAGCCATAATCGAGGGTCTGCTTTTTGCACTTTAATTGGAAAGAGTGGGAGAGCGTCGTTGCACACGCGTTGCAGGGTCACCGGTCGTCTTCGAGGTCCGCGCGGCAGGCGCGTCGTGAGCGCGCCCACCCGCCACGCGTGCCGGGCCGCTCTACTGTGGTGCTTTGCGGCAGGGTTCTCCCACGAGTCCGCCGCTCTCGGTGCCGATGCGCTCAACTCGAGCGAGAAGCCGAAAATAGTCGGGACGCCCGATGAGGGGCCCCACAACGAATTCAACCTTCTGCCCGTCGCGGGCGGGACCACCGACATCGGCATTGGGGGCGGATACTTCGCGGGCCTTGCCCATGTCGAAGAGGGCTTCGACCCGTACCTCTGGAACATCGAATCGGCGGGCCTGGTGACGTTCAAGCTTCTGCCCGGCGAGAAGATCGTCCTCCCCTATCAAGATGATTACGTACAGTTCACCGTGCCTCGGCTCTTCGGCATCCCCCTGCGCCTTGAGATTCGCGCGGAGTACAGCTGGGAGACGACGCTTGGCTACTATGGGCTCGGCAACGCGGCGCCCCCTCCAACGGTCGCAGCGTCCAAGTACAACGAGTATGGTCGGCTTCATCCCGAGGTTCTCATCGACGCTCGCTGGCGAGTCGTCGACCATCTCGCGGCTATCGCGGGCGTCGGCTTTTCGCAGAGCTGGCAGCAGATCGCTCAAACCTCGAAACTGGCCTCCGATCTGCAAACCGGCAGCCCGGAAGTGAAGCATCTCCTCGGCTCGGTCAACACGGCCGGAGTTGCAACCGCCATCGGAGGCCTTCAATGGGACACCCGAGACAACGAAGTCTCGACCCACAGCGGGTCCTACGACACGGTAAACCTCAAGATAAGCCCGGGAGGCTTGGAGGCTCTTCCATACCGCTATGCCGAGATGACGGCGATAATGCGCGTCTTCGTGCCCATCTGGGGCTCGCACCTGACCCTGGCGATGAGACTGGCGGGCGACGTCCTCGTCGGACAGCCGCCATTTTACGAGCTGTCGCGTTTCGTGGACACCTACTCCACCTATGCCTTGGGGGGACAGAATGGCGTCCGCGGCGTGCCGGCCCAACGCTACTACGGCAAGATCAAGGTGCTGGGCAATGCGGAGCTGCGAAGCGAGCTCGCGTCGTTTCGCGCCCTTGGAAAACCGATGATCTTTGGAATCGTCGGCTTCGCCGACGCTGGCCGCGTTTGGGCCGATACCAGTTTCCATCCTGAGCTCGACGGGACCGGAATCGGTCTCAAATACGGGGTCGGTGGGGGCCTTCGTCTCCAGTCGGGCTCCTCTTTCGTCTTGCGCGCCGATGTCGCTTGGTCGCCCGACGCCCGTGCCCTCGGATCTCCCGTCGGAGGTTACTTCGCCGCGGGGCAGATGTTCTGACCCGGCCCCGCCCGGGCCGCAACCACGAATGGTTGGATGCGATGGCTAATGCGTCGGAGCGATAGCCGACCGCGAAGCCTCACCGAGCGCGCCCGGCGAGGAGCTCGTGGCTCGCGCGAGCACCCCAACCTCGTCGGCGAGCTTGCCCACGAGGTGGCTCATGGCCGAAAGGAGCGCCGGCGTCGTCGCCGCGCTGGGCACTTCTCGCAGGCGGACGGCGCGCGTCCCGGCAACCTCATGGTTGTCTCCCTTTTCCAGGGCAACTTCGGCCACGAGATTTACTTCACCCCCGTCGCCCACGTCGAACCGGCGCACGTCGATTTCGATCGTGAGGTCGGCATCGGCGGTGATTGCGCCATCCTCGGTGAAGACAACGCAGCCCTCGAGGCGCTGCTCGACGTCCTGCGCCAGCACGCGCCCGAGCATCTCGTCGAGGGGCGCGGCCCAGCGGTCGGTCTCCACGACGCCCAGCCTATGATCGACGATTTTTCGGACGATCTCGGGCCGATCGAGATAACCCGCGATGCCGGGGCGCCGCAGCTTCAGAGTGTGAACGGGCGCCGGCTGGGCGACTCCGCTCTCGGGCGACAGCGCATAGAACGTCGATGGCGGCGAAGAGCCGCATGCTATCGGCCCACCCGTGCAGAGGGCGGCGGCGAACAAGAGCGCGCGATTCAACGTTCGCTCGCTTCCATGGCCCGACCGCGAATGAGCGACTCGGGATGCCTATCCAGATAGTCCGCCAAAACACGGAAGCTTCTGGCCGCGTCGTTCACCTCGCGCATCAATCTTTCCATGTTGTGTTGAAACTCCGAGTTTTGACCATAACCCGACGGACCGAGCGCCCCGTTGGCGCCCTTGGCCGCTTCGGACATCTGCTGGGCGATCTCCGGCAGCTGCGCGAGGGCGGGGGCCGCCTGGATGTCGATCTGGGTCGCGAGGTGCTGGATACTCGCGAGGGCGGCGTTCGCATTCTCGCCGATCTGCTGAAACGGAACCTTGTCGACCTTGCTCGCAATGTCGGCCAGAGACGAAGCCAAACCGTCGATGCCGCCGCCATCGCTCGGAAGCACGAGCGCGTCGCCTTCTTTCGGCAGGTCGCCGGTCGCCTTCTCTTTGGAATATCCGATGGACAGATCTTTCGCCCCAGTGAGAAAGTTGCTCGACTCGAGCGTCACGCGCATGGCGTTGTCCGAGAACGCCCTGCGCACGTCGGGGGGCGCCGAGGCGCCGTCGGCTCCGCCCTTGCTGACCACACGCTCGGGCTGGAGGTTGAACGCGACTCGCGCGATCATCCCTCGGGCGTCGGAGTCGTAGACGAGCTTGACGTCGCTCACGCTGCCGACCTGCACGCCGGAGATCTGAACGGGAGAGTTGACCGACAGGCCCTGAACCGACGTATGAAAGTACGTCACGTACGGGATGTTCTCGCTGTAAAAGGCGTTGTCGGCGGCCGCTTTGTCCTCATAGAGCTTGAACGTCGCCGACTCGTCCACGGCATCGCCCGGGCCGCTCGCGATCGGAGTCTCGAAGGCGATCCCGCCGCTCAGCAGCGTCTGGAGCGACTGAAGCTCCAGGCGCATGCCATCGGCCCCCGTCGTCACCGAGAGGCCCGAAGCGTTCCAGAATCGGGTCTGAAGATGCACGAATTTGTCGAAGGGCTCGCGAACGAAGACGCGAAGCTTCACGGGCCCGAGCCCTGCGCCGAGGTCGTAGCTCAGCACCTCTCCCACTTCGACGTCACGGTAGTAAACGGGCGAGCCGACGTTGAGCGAGCCCAGTCGTTTGGCCGTGAGCGCGAGCACTTTGCCGGGCTCGTCGGACTGGCGCCCGGGCGGTTGCGCAAGCGCATTGAAGTCGCGCTGCTCCTTGCCGCCCGGATCGCCCGGATCCACTTCGACGTACGCGCCCGACACGAGTGTGTCGATGCCGGTAAGCGTGCCCGCCGACAGGCGCGGGCGTACGACCCAGAAGCGGGCATGGTCGGTCAGCATCGCGTCGGTGCCCGCCACCATCCGCACCTGGACGACGGCCTTCTTCATGTCCTTCGACAGCTTGATGCTCGACACCGTACCGACCGTCACGGCCTTGTGTTTCACCTGCGTCTGGTCGACCGTGAGCCCGTCCGCGGTGGCGAGGGTGAGCGTCACGGACGCCCCACGATTCGCAATCGCCGAATAGCCCACATAGGCCACGAGCCCGGCGGCGACGATCGGAATGAGCCATATCGGCGAGAAGCGCCCGTGCGGCTTCACCTTCGCCGTCGTCGGCTCGGCCGAATTGGGAGAGTCAACCGGGGACACCGACGGGCTCCTCACGCTCGAACGCCTCTTCTTCTTTGCCAGCCGCGTCCCACATGAGCCGCGGGTCCAGTACCTCCGTCGCGGCCATGGTGAGCAAAACCACGGCGCAGAACGCAACCGCGCCCGTGCCGGGCAGGATCGATGCGATGGGCCCGAAGTGGACCACGCCGACGAGCACCGACAGCATGAAGATATCGATCATCGACCAGCGGCCGACGAACTTGATGAACCGAAACAGTCGCGTGCGCGCCTTGAGTAGGAGAGGCGAGCGCCGATGGGTCATCACCAGCAGCCCTGCGAGCGAGACGAGCTTGAAGATCGGGATGATGATGCTGGCCAAAAGCACCAGCAACGCCAGCGGCCAAAGATGATCCTGGGCCAGCTCGACGACGCCGTTCAGGATCGTCGTCGGGTCCCCTTTGCCCATCCTCTTGACGGTCATCACGGGAAGGACGTTGGCCGGTATGTACAGCAACACCGCAGCGACCAGCAGTGCCCACACCCGGTCGAGGCTGCCCTTGCGCACCGAGAGGTGATGGGCACAGCGCACGCAGCGGTCACCCTCCTCGGCGTGGACCACGCGACGGCACTCGCTACATCCAATCAGTCTCGCGGACCCCCCAGGTGAGGTCGAAGGGGGGCGTTTGTGCTCAGGGTGTGGCGTTCGTGCTTCCAGCGCCTGCCAGATGGCTTCGCGATCGAGCGTCGCGTCGATCGCCACGATGGCCAGCATCGTGCCGCCCAGCGCGAGCGCGGCGAGGCCGACATCGACCTGCGCCAGGGCCTTCAGGCGCGAATACGCCACCACCGAGCCCAGGAGAAAGACCTCCACCATCGACCACGGTGAAATGTGCTCGAGCCAGCCAAACAGCCAGGCGAGCCCCCGCGGCGGCCGCGGAACACATATGCCGAAGAGAACCGTAAGCTCGATGGCAAGCTTGGCAGCGGGCATGAGCACCAAAGTCGTGACCACGGCAACCGCCAGCAGCACCATCCCGTTCTCGCGCAGCAAGTCAGGCCCCGAGAAGACTGTCGAGACCCCCAATCGACCCAGGATCCGCATCTCGACGAGGGGCAACGTCAGCGCAAGCACGAAAAGGCTCGCAGCGGCGACGGCGTTGGCACGTGCGAAGAGGAGAGAATGCGTCGCCACCCTTCTCAGCAGCGCGTCGCACCGGGCGCAGACGGCAGCCTCACCGTCCGGGATCTCCGGCAATCTCTGGAAGAGGCCGCAGTCGCGGCATTCTCGCCACTGTAGGAGGTCGTCGACGACTACAGCTTCCGACATCGGTGTGACGGAGCAGGGAGCACGTTTCGGGCCAGGCGGACGGGCTCGCTACGCGGCTCGCCGGGGGGAGCCTTCTTCGTCCGCCCAGTGAGCGGTACGGCGACCTTTTCGACGAGGCCTCGCACGAACGGAGACGGGGGTCGGTCCGGTGCCAGGACATCGTTGACGCATTTATGCCAAGACTATCGTGGACACCTGAGGTCCGCGAGGTGCTGTTCAGGCGCTCATGCCCTGGAGGGAGCGCCGAGTCATGAATTTGAGGATCGAGTTTGTCGAGAGAGCCAAGGCGGGCGAGTCGATCGCCGCGCTTTGCCGTGAGTTCAAGATCAGCCGGACTACAGGGCACAAGTGGCAAAAGCGGTTCAAAGCGCAGGGCTTCGAGGGGCTTGAGGAGCAGAGCCGTCGGCCCAAGACGGCTCCGTTGGCGACAGGCGAGGAGCTCGTGATGGCCATCCTGGAGGCACGCGATCGTCACGCCCGTTGGGGCCCGCGCAAGCTCTACGGCCTTCTGCGGCGCCGGTTCGGCGACCAGACGCCCAGCGAGCGCACCATCGCGCGCATTCTGCGACGCGCCGACCGCGTCCGCGAGCGCCTGGTGGCGCTCTCAGGATGGTCAGCGTTGCGACCCGCTCACCGTGCGCGATGCGTTCAGTCGCTTCGTGCTCGCCCTGCAACTCTGTCGTCCGACTACGGTCGCTGTCCGCGAGGTCTTTGAGCGTCTGTTCGCCCGCCACGGCGTTCCCAAGGCCATCCAGTGCGACAACGGCGAGCCCTTCGTGAGCGTTCGCTCGCGAGGCGGCCTGTCGCAACTCTCGGCCTGGTGGATGTCGCTCGGCATTCGTCTGGTCCATTCACGGCCCGGGTGTCCGCAAGACAACGGAGGCCACGAGCGGATGCACGCCGACATCGCGGCCGACCGTCAAACCCACCCGGCTCTCACGAGAGACGCGCAGCAACGCGAGCTCGATCGCTGGCGCCAGGAGTTCAACCACGTACGGCCCCACGATGCGCTCGCAGGCAAGACCCCCGCGGACGTGTACAAGCCGGCCGAGCGCCGGAAGCCCGTCGCCCGACCCTTCCCGTACCCACCGGGCGTCACCGCCGTACGCGTCAACCGCGGCGGCAGCTTCGTTTGGTGCGGGTCCCTCTACTTCCTGAGCGCGTCGTTGCAAGGTCAGCACGTGGGGATCCAACCCATCGACCTTCTGCACGTCCGCGTCTGGTACCGCGACCTCGACCTGAGTACCCTCGAGATCCTGCCCGCCGTCTCCGACAACGCTTACCTTTCTGCCCTAACCACAAGGAGAAAGACCAAGACTAGAGCTGCCTGAAATCACCTTCACATTCAAATCAAACGGGACGTGGCGCCTGACCAGCCACCCTGCACGAATGTGTAAAGGATGTCCTGTCCTACACCGACGGGGGTCTTCGTCAGCGATCGGCTTGACCCAAGGAGCGATCGCGTTGACCCAAGGAGCGATCGCGTTGACCCGAGCAGCGACCGCGTTGACCCAAGGAGCGATCGCGTTGACCCAAGGAGCGATCGCGTTGACCCGAGCAGCGACCGCGTTCCCTCCTCCAGGGCTCTGCGTTGACCCGCTCAGGGGCCACGGCTCGTTCTGGTGCGGCTATCGAGCGGGAAGAGCACCGTTATTACGGGAGGGGCGACCCGTCGGCTTAGCATCGGGGCCGAGTCAGGTGCCGTTTGCAGGCTTGTGGGCCAAGGGATGCTTCGGCTGATAGACGCCGACTTTCCCGCCGCCGGGCAAAGTCACGTAGCTTATCGAGCCCCAACGCTGCTCGTCGATGGCGCTGCAGGAAATCTTCTTCGCTTTCATCTCCGCAATAAGCGCATGGACGTCGTCGCACATCAGGTAGAGCTTGTGGACGTCGTTCTCGTCGGAGGGGTGGACCGCCACCTCGGCCGGGGGCAGCGCGAAGATGAGCCAACCGTGGCCCGCATCGACCGACGGATACTTGAGCACGTCTCGGAAGAAGGCTCGGTCGGCGTCCGCGTCCTTGCTGTACACGATGATATGAGCGCCGTGGATCATGGGGTCCAGGTTATACCCCATTGATAGCGAAGCCAGCGCGGGCCGAATGCAGCACTCAGATCGCGAATGCCCGACGCAAGAACACCTCCCGCCATCCACGGAAGCACGAGCCTCAACCACGGCGCCCCTTGCCAGGGTGTGAGCGCCGTCGGAAGCGTGGTGCTGACAAGGATCACCGGTACTAGGTGCGAGAGAACTGCCCCATAGAGAATTCCCATCGTGGCATGGGTAACGCACTCTCCAGGAAATACTCCACCGAGGGGGCGTCGAACGCGATCTTCGACGACGAAGTCGCGAAGGGTGATGACGATTTCGGCGACGAGCATCGCTGCGAGCGCGAAAGCCCACACGCCGTCGTAACGGACGAACGGCAGCGAGCCAAACAGAACTGCATAGATGAGATCGCGAGCCGCATGCAGGATCAACTCCTCCGCGGTCCCGGGAAGGCCGCCGGGCAGCCTTGCCCGCCACTCATGGTAGTAGAGCGTGTCGAACGCACCGAGCAGCCCCTGGGCGACCAAGAGGTAGAGAGTCGCGTTCATTCGCTGCCACCCGGCGGCATCGTCACGAATCCCTCGTAAGCCACGAGGAGCCCGGTGAAGGGTGCTCCGATTCGAACGACAACATGGACCCGCGCGTCTTGCTGTGTGGCGCGTGCCTCAATCGAGGGCGACAGCATTCGCGGAAGTGGGAGCGCGAAACGCCGCGTGCCTAAAGTCGCGCCGACTTGTTCGAAGACGAGCGCTCCAGCATCGACACGAAGCCGAAAACTGCACAGGACTAGACTCATGGCTTCCACGAGCATGTTGCCGCAAGCCCACTGCGCGGATCGGAGAGAGCAGTCTGCAAAGGTTCGCGTCCAAGCCTCACCGCGGTCGGTTCTCGCGATGGCGAGCATCACCGCTACTTCTTCACCTGCCGCCGGCAAAGCACATATTCTTGCGACGATGCGAGCAAGCCACCCTGTACCGCGACGGACGCGAAAGCAGCCTCGCGCGCTCACCGCATCGCGGTGAAGCCACTGCAGCCCTGGAGCGAGCCCCGACCACGCCAGACCGAGTATTGCAGGGTAAAGGGCAACCATCCGGGCCGATAGCTCGAGGCCTAACGTAGTACGATGCTCCGGTGCCTGTCGTCGAAACTGCCCTGACTGTGGCTGTCGCCATCGACGATGCGTTCGCACTCTCGCAGTCCTACGGCTTGCGCCTGGAATGGGATCCGTTCGTGAAGGCGCAACGCCTTCTGAATGACGCCGCGGTCGCTGGAAAGGGAGTGCGAACTCTCACCATTTCGCGGCATGGCCTTCGAATGATTTCGGAATACCTGACCTTCCGGCGTCCGGAGGCCGTCGCCATGAAGATGATTGAGGGTCCCGTTATTTTTCGACTGTTTTCCGGTGCGTGGCATTTCAAACGGGTCGACGACGGCAACACAGCTGTCATCTTCAAGTACCACTTCATGTGCCGCCCGACCTGGTTGCAATGGATTGTGCATCCAGTCGCTCAGTGGGTTCTCGGTCGAGAGATTCGTCGGCGTCTGTTGGCTTTTCAGAAGGCCGCAGAGACCCCGGGGATGATCGGTCGGTTGCAGGAGGAGGTCGCCCGAATGCCGTCATGAGCGATGAGCGAGCAGAGCGCCCTGTCGCCACGAGCGGCACGTTTGCTTCTAGCGGGCGATGAGAGTCCCACCGAAGACGACGCCGGCAGGGTTCTCGGCGTCCATGCACGGCGAACAGAGTCCCCCCCGTGAACGTTGGCGGCCCGTTCTGCCCGACGATCGTGATCGTGTTCGAGCCGGCGCCGAGGGGGCGTCCGCAGGGGACGCTGGGACCCGCGCAAACAAGTGAAGCCATGCCCAGGCTTGCGCCTCTAATGGGGCCCCCGAGATTGCCCGCAAACCACGGCCAGCTCTTGTCTGGCCCCACTGCACGCGATCGACTCGGACCAGGGGAGCACGCCCGCTGCGTTCGTTGGGGACCGCGTTACGACTCGCGAAGGGCCGGCTCACAAGCCCGAATGGTATCGGCGCGGCCGGTAGGACCCTTTGCCTGCCTTCGCTCTCTTTGGCTTCTCGCCAGACACCCTTGCTGGGATACGAAAGCCTCGCCTCCGGCGGCCAACCGTGGCGCGGGCGTCGGGGCCCGACGGCTCGGCGGCGATGGGCATGAAGTATGCTGGCCAGTGCTCCATCTCGAAGGAGCACGCATGAACTTATGGATCGTCCCTCTTGCCGTCGCAACGCTCACCTCCGGTTGTTTGGGTTCTCCCCCCGCCAGGAACGGGAGCTTGCTCTGCATCTTTCCGGAATCCGGGGGCGCTAGCTTCTGCCAGACGGCAACGAACCTGACTGCGGCGGAGGTGACCAAACAGACGTCGCTTTGCACCAGCGAGCAGGGGACCGTCGTCACAGCCTGTCCGGCGGGCTCCGTCGGTTGCTGCGCGACCACTTCGGGTGCTGTCTACTTCGACAAGTGCTTCTACGGCGTCAACGCCGCGACCCAAGCGATGACGTGCGCGACCATGAGTGGGACATGGACCGCGGGCTCCGAGACTGGCGAGGCCGGCGGGACGGACTGATTCGAGGCGCCCGACGGCGTCCTGCCACCGTGTTCAACGCGGTGACGGGGCAGTCTATTTGCGATGCCACGATCATCGCCCGCTCCACCACTGGACCGCTGGTGACGCCGAACGAGGTCGCCTTCTGCCGTGACAACTCGTTCTTATTCCCGGACGCGAGCGTACCGCTCATCACGTTCGTTGCTTCGGATGCTTCAACCGTGGGCTGCCCGTACGGCGTAGCTGTCCTGGAGCCTGACGGAGGGGTAGCCGGCTTGGATGCCGTGCCCGGCTCGTGCACGCTCTTCGTCTCGATCTCCGGATTTCATAGCGTAACCGTCCCCAATGTTGCTTGGCAGGGCGGCGGTTGTACTGCCGGCACCTCGCAGCACGTGAGGATTGCTCTCCAGCCCGACTGATCGGGTCCCCCCAGCGCCCCGAGGGCAACGAACCCATCTTCTCCGAAGCCTCCCTCGCCACCGACAGTGCTGAGGATTGAAGTCGCCGATTGCGCGCTGCACGAGCGCACGACCCTCCCCACCCCGCGCCCCGATACTCGGGATCGGGGCACACGGCGTTGTCGTCGGCTCAGTACGGCAGCTCTCGACCAGCCGCTCGCGCACCCCATTCGTCAGGAGAGAACCAGCGGATGTCTTCAGCGCCAATGGAATACAGGAGATCGTGGAGCCAGACGCCTCGATGCTCATTCGACAATAGCCACGCGCCCTCGCCGACCTGTTCGATCGTGTACTCGTTGGGCTTGCCGTACTTTGCCGACGCGGCGTACTCGAACTCTGCCAGATGGGTGCTTCTCGCGATGGGCCGCGTGCAATGACCGTTTTTGTACCTCGTGATGAGCGCGGCAAGCAGCAATCTCCCGATCTCAATGGCGCCGTCAGCCACGGGAAGGGAGAACCGGGCGAGGTTGCGAACGACGACTGCATGTCCTTCAAGGGGGTGGTCGCACAAATCCGCATGTCCAAGCTCCGCGAGCCGGCGGCGGATCTCGGGATCCGTTCCCCCGTAGCGGTACACCTCGATGCACGAAACGAACATGGCGCGGATAGCCGCGCTGACTTCCTCGGGTGTTTCCGGCTGCTTGAAGACGTAGCAGCCCTCTTGACTGCCGCATCCCGTGACCAGCGTGGGGGCCTCGGCCTCCGGGGCGCCGCAAGAGATGCAGTGGTTACCCACGACGTAGAACGGCCCGGCTGCGTTCTTAGGGTGCCTGTCGTATTGTGGCGGGTGGTCTTTCCTCGGCGAGGTCTCGCCGCCACGGAGTCGAAGCTCGGTCTTCTCGAAAAACGAGCCCTTGGGCCAAGCCAGCTTGGCCGCGACGGCGAGGCGCTGTAGCTCCGTTGCGGGCGCGCCGCGGCGAAGGGCCCAGCGACGCCAGCGCGGAATCGCGAAGGACCAATACGTCCACGCGGCGACGAACGCGCCAAGAACGAGAGCGAGCCCTCCGAAGGGACGATGTCGATCGAGGACGATCTTCGCGCCCAGCAGGGACATCAGGATGATCCCCATGACCGGAAGGTTGACGACGCGTTGACCGATATCGACCGCGGCTCGCGCGCTGATGTTCGGCTTGTCGGATCCGGGCGCCACGGTCATCAAGTGTATCCGGGCCACGCGTGCGGAGAAGAGCCCCACGCGCCCCAGACCCCGGGGCGGGGCCTGCCGTTCTTGGGCTTCGGCCCTCGGCCGGTTGGGAATAGGTTCGACGCCTGTTGATGCGATAGTCCTCGCCATCTACGTCGACGCGCAGACGGACTATTTCCGGCGGTGGGACTGGCGGCGGTGGGACGGACGAGGGGGGCGGCGGCGTTGCGGTCGATTGACTGGCTGTGGTGTCCATGGGCATTGGCGACCGCGAGATTGTCGATCTGACCGACGCGAACACTGTGGCGCTCAAGGGGGCCGGCTGGATCGTGAGCGAGGTCGCTGACACGGAAATGGGCGACAAAAGAACTTCTCGCCCTATTCCCGGAATCCTTGTCGAGATGCGTCAACCAAATGGGGCTTCAGCGTCCGGGTCGCTCGTGGCGGCTCTCAGGTCTGCGGCGCTGAAGGTCGAGGGCCCGATATCCTTCGATGCTTTTGGTAGGGGAGGAGTGATGAGCCAAGGGACCGAAGACCCCAACGCAGCGATCCAGCTAACGATCGGAAGGAACGCACAATAGGTTGTGACGCTGTCCCGCAGTGCGCCAGCAGCAGCGACCGCGCCCCCCGACCCCGGGCCTCGGTTTGCCGTTGGGGGTGCTCTCGATAGGGGCGACCTTGTTATCGCGTCGATCGGCCGACAACCAGGCGCGTGACTCCCCCCAATCGAATCATCGGACCCACACGGAGCAGCTCTGCTTCGCGTGCAAGCTCTGCCTCCCAAGCGGCCTCTTGGTCTTCGGAAAGGTCGGCAGCAAGTCGCCCGAGCACGATGTCACGTACCCACGCGACGATGCCGGCGCCGGCTGCGGCTTCGATGACGGGAATGGCGATCTCCTCGATGTGCTCGATCGCAAATCCGCCTTGGGCGAAGTCTCGCTCTATTCGAGACGGGTCCGCGTAGCGAAACACACCAGGCGCGTCAGGATCGCTAGGGGGCAAATCACGGTAGCGACTGAGTATACGCCTCGGCAACGTGGCCCACGGCACGCGCTCCGGTTCCGCCCAAAACGCAGCAACGAGCACAGCGCCGGGCCTGAGGACACGACACGCGCTGGTCAATGTGCTCACGGGCGAGTGCATGTACATTAGGCCCCATCGTGACGTGGCGGCGTCGAAGGCATCGTCCGGAACGTCGTCGAGAGATTCTGTATTTGCAGCGCGCAGCTCGATGTTCGAGACACCCTCGCGGAATGCCTGCTCGCGCGCAATTGCGAGGACTGGTTGGGAGATGTCCAAGCCGAGTACGCAGCCTAGCGGTCCAACCCGCTGCGCAGCGCGAAGGGCGGGTTCGCCCCGTCCAGTTGCTAGGTCGAGGACCCTCATGCCTGGCCGAAGTTCTGCGAGGTCGAGCATACGCTCGCTCACAGCCCCGGTCAGCCGCGACTCAATGTCGTCGTATTTCCTCCAGGCTTCGTCGACTGCGATGGTTTGGGGGATACGCTTCATTGGCGGTCTCGCGCAGAGCAACGATTGTACGCCTGGCACCTCGCAACAGTGCGGATCGCGTAGACTCCGAAGTTGTGCGGGATCACGCCCCCCCGCGCCCCCGGGGCCTGGGCCTTTGGGCTAGGGACGGCAGCCTCCGATAGACGCGCCCGTGAGTCTCGGGTTCAACCCGTCATCGTGGGCTTGAGGGGTCTCCCTGGACGAACGGCCAAAGGTTCGATCTCCACGAGACGATTCGCCGAAAGATCGAAGAAGTGGGCCGTAGCCTTTACGTTCACGTTCGGTTCGGAGGTGAGAACCACGAAATATTGGATGCGGAGCAGAATGGAGAGCTGGACGACGATCATCTCGGCAGCTCTTGTCAGGCTGACGTAGTGACCCTTTCTTTCGAGAAACCATGGGGTCTCACACGCGTGAACGCGGACTCGCGCCTTCTCGCGTCCGTATCTCGCAAAATTCCGCGCATCGTCGAAGGCGGCAGCCAGCGCCACATCGTAGCCAACGACGGCCGCGAGATAGTTCAAGCGATTTTCGTGGCGGCTCGGAACTCGGGCTCGGCGAGCTTCGTGACGTTCTCAATGCGCACGAGACCTTGCGGCTGAGTCAACGGCCCGATTTGCGGGGTCGCGGTGTTGAAGCCCTTGGATTCGAGGAAAGCCATGGGCTCTTCGATCTCAAACACCTTGATGTGGATCGTCGTCCCCGCTTCGTAACCTCTTGCGGCTAGAGCCATCCTCGTTGGCACCTCGTCACGAAGAAATTTTTCGAATTGCCCAGCCTCGGATTTGCCAAACCACACTTGGGGGAACGCCATGACGCCGAGCGTGTTGTCGTCGTTTCGACTCGCGACGGCATAGCCCTTCCCTCCTGCGAGCGGGCCCTCCTGGAACTCAACGTACGTCGTGCTCCGGCGTCCCAGCGATTGGAAGTCTTTTGGCAACTTGATGCCGACGTTGACTCGATCGAGCGCTTCGGCGGAGTCTCTGGCGAGCTTTTGGTCTATCTCGCGACCGAAGTAATTGTTGCAGTCGTCGCAGACGCACCGCAGGACGAGGTTGTTCGTGTCGAATCGCCCGAAAGCCTGCGGCGTCACGTGCTCCCGCCCGCTGAATGCAGACGCCGGCTTTTCTTCCAGGCAATAGATGCAGCGCACCGCAGGATGTTACTTCGGGACGGCCTCGGTCGAGGGATCGCGCGCTGAACGCACTCCGCTCGGACTCCGCCGCGACGACATCCGAAGGGTCGCCTCGCCGAGAACCCTGCGCCATGCCGCACCGCCCTTCCGGCTCGGCCATTGGCACCTATTGGCACGGCGGGCGTCCAAACCTGTCCCGTGGCGTCCCGTTACGGGCCTTTCGGGCTCTCGGCCATCGAGCCTTGTTTTTCAGCGTTTCTTACGGGCAATCCCGCTGATTTCGATCAGAGGTGCGGATGGGATTTGAACCCACGTATGACGGTTTTGCAAACCGTTGCCTAACCACTTGGCTACCGCACCCTAAGCCCTCGTTCGGGCGGGGCAACATGACACAATTGGAGCTTCGCGCAAAGCCGACGTGAAAACCGTAACGCCGACGTTACGCCGTGCGCCGAGCCCCATAATCGCGCTTGCGCGCCCGCGCTCCTCACCCCAACCGCGAGAGCACGGCGTCGCCCATCTCGCGCGTCGACATGACGCGATCGGCGGGGCCCATGTCGCCCGTCCGGGCGCCCGAGGTGATGGCCTCGTCGACGGCGCGTTCTACGGTGCGCGCTTCCTCTTCGAGGCCGAGCGAGTGACGGAGAAGCATCGCGACGCTCATGATGGTCCCGAGCGGATTGGCGATGCCCTTGCCCGCGATGTCCGGCGCCGATCCGTGGATGGGCTCATAAAGGCCGCGCGCGCCGTCGCCCAGCGAAGCGCTCGGCAAGAGGCCGAGCGAGCCGGTGAGCACGGCGGCTTCGTCGGTCAGAATGTCGCCGAACATGTTCTCGGTCACGACGACGTCGAAGGTTTTCGGCGCCGTGATGAGACGCATGGCGCACGAATCGACGAGCTGGTGCTCGAGCTTCACGCTCGGCGTCTCGCGACCGCACTCGGTCGCCACTTCGCGCCACAGGCGCGACGACTCGAGGACGTTGGCCTTGTCGACAGACGTCACGAGCTTGCGACGGCTCACCGCGAGACGCATCGCCAGGCGGACGACACGGCGAATCTCTTCGTCGGTGTACTCGAGCGTGTCGACCACGCGCGTCCGCTCGCCCACCGTCTCTCGGAGCCGGGGCTTGCCGAAGTAGAGGCCACCGGTGAGCTCGCGCACGAAGAGAATGTCGACGCCGTCGATGCGGTCGGCCTTGAGCGGCGAGCTCGCCGCGAGCGCGGGATGCACGCGAACGGGGCGAAGGTTCGCATAGAGGCCGAGAGCCCGCCGTATGCCGAGGAGCCCTTGCTCGGGTCGAACCTTGGCGCGAGGGTCGTCCCATTTCGGGCCTCCCACGGCCCCGAGCAAGATCGCGTCGGCGCTCTTGCAAGCGTCGACCGTGGCTTGGGGCAACGGGTCGCCCGTGGCGTCGATCGCGGCTCCGCCGATGAGATGCTCGGTGAAGGTGAGCCCGTGGCCGAAGCGCGAAGCGACGCGATCGAGGACTCGCTTGGCCTGCGTGACGATCTCGGGACCGATGCCGTCGCCGGCCAGAAGGACGATGTGGGCTTTCTGACTCATGATGCTCCACTCCCAAGGGCGGCCACGCGGGCCCCGGGCCGCTGCGCAGACTCGAGCGTTGGGCTCGCGACCGTGTCCGCGGGCGGCACCACGGAGGCGCGATCCTCGTGCACCAGACCGAGGCCGTACTCGATGCCGTCGGCCAGAGCGATCCACGAAGCCTCGAGGACGTTGGGAGATGCGCCTACCGTCGTCCACCGCTCCTCGCCGTAGCTACTCTCGATGAGCACGCGGACGACCGCCGAGGTTCCGGCCACGCCGTCGAGAATTCGAACCTTGTAGTCTTCGAGACGAATGCCCGTCACCTCGGGATAGGCCGCCACGAGCGCCTTTCGGAGCGCGACGTCGAGCGCGCTGACCGGCCCGTTGCCTTCCGCGGCGGTGTGCACGATCTCGCCACCGACACGAATCTTGATCGACGCGTCGGACGACGCGTCTTCGCGCGGCCGTTGACCGAGGATGACCTTGTAGTCGACGAGCTCGAACGGCGGCGTGTAGCCCACCGATTGCCTGCGCATCAAAAGGGCCACCGACGCCTCCGCGGCTTCGAAGGCATAGCCTCGCGCTTCGAGCTCCTTGACGCCGCGCAAGACTTCGGACTCGGCGCCCGCGGCCAGCGTCACGTCGTATTCTTCGGCCTTCGATAGAACGTTGCCGCGACCGGAAAGCTCACTGACCACGACGCGCGTGCGATTGCCTACGAGCGCCGGGTCGATGTGCTCGTACGAACGCGGGTGACGGCGAATCGCCGCCACGTGCACGCCCCCCTTGTGGGCGAAAGCGCTCCAACCCACGTACGGCGCGTGCGCGTCGGGGGCGAGATTGGCGATCTCGGCGACCTGCCGCGAGACGTGGGTGAGCTGCGCGAGGCCGCCTTCGCTCACGCAGCGGTAACCCATCTTGAGCTCGAGGGTCGCGACGATCGAGCAGAGGTTCGCGTTGCCGCATCGCTCGCCGTACCCGTTCATCGTCCCCTGCACCTGGCTGGCCCCGGCGCGAACGGCCGCGAGCGCGTTCGCGACGCCGCAGCCGGCGTCGTCGTGGGTGTGCACGCCTACCGGCCGCCCCAGGGCCCGCACGACCTCACCGATGCATCGCTCGATTTCCCAGGGGAGCGAGCCCCCGTTGGTGTCGCAGAGAACGACCGATTCGGCACCGGCACCCAGGGCCGCTCGCAAAGTGTCGAGCGCGAATTGCGGGTCGGCACGGTAGCCGTCGAAGAAGTGCTCTCCGTCGTACACGACGCGGCGGCCGCACGAAGCCAGATATGTCACCGTGTCAGCGACCATTCGAAGGTTCTCGTCGGCGGTCACCCGCAGAACCTCTCGAACGTGAAACAGCGAGCCCTTGCCGAAGATCGTGCAGACGGGCGCACCGGTCGCGAGAAGCGCGGCCAATTGTGGGTCGTCTTGTGCGGAGATGCCGGCCTTGCGCGTCGACCCGAAGGCCGCGATGACGGCGTTTTGCCACTGGACGTCGCGAGCGCGCTCGAAGGCCTCGGCGTCTTTCGGGTTCGACCCGGGCCACCCGAGCTCGATGAACTCGACGCCGAGCCCGTCGAGCAGATGCCCAATGCGCATCTTGTCGATCGCCGAGAGGCTCACGCCCTCGCGCTGTGTGCCGTCGCGCAGCGTCGTGTCGTAGACGTGAACGCGCGGGCGGTTATCGGGCATGTTGGGTTTCATAACGTTCGATGTCAGACGCGCGATCGAGCAGGTATCCGAGCTCGTCGACTCCGCGGACCAGGCAGTCTTTGGCAAAGGGATCGATGTCGAAGTGGGCCGGCTCTTCGCCGGCGAGCGTCAGCGTCTGAGCGGGCAAATCGATCGACAGGCGCGCGGCGGCATCGGCGTGGCGGCGCGCGGCGAGCCGGTCGTACATGGCCGGGCTGACGGTTACCGGCAAAAGCCCGTTTTTCATCGCGTTCTGCTTGAAAATGTCAGCAAACGCCGGCGCGACGATGACGCGAAGACCCCAGCCGACGAGCGCCCAAGGCGCGTGCTCGCGCGAAGAGCCGGAGCCGAAATTGGCGCCAGCCACGAGAATCTGGGCCCCCACGGCGTCGGGTCGATTGAGAGGGAAGTCGGCGTTGATCGTTCCGTCGGCTCGATACCGCCAATCGGCAAATACCTGATCGCCGAGCCCCCGCTTGTCGGTCACTTTCAAAAATCGCGCGGGAATGATCTGGTCGGTGTCGACATTGTCGACCGGGAGGACGACGTAGATCGACGTCACGCTCGTGAAGGGCTCTCTAGGCTCGAAGCTCACGAGACACCTCCTAGAAAGCCGCGCGGATCGACCACGTGGCCAGTCACCGCCGCGGCCGCAGCTGTGATGGGTGATGCGAGAAACGTTCGGCCTCCTCGCCCCTGTCGCCCTTCGAAGTTCCGATTGCTCGTGCTGACGGCGTACTGGCCCGGGCTCAGCTGATCGCCGTTCATCGCGATGCACATCGAGCATCCGGCCTCGCGCCATTCAGCGCCGGCCTCTCGAAATACCGCGTCGAGCCCTTCGGCCTCGGCTTGCCGTTTGATGGTCTTCGAGCCCGGGACGACCAGAACACGCACCCCCGGCGCGACCGTTCGCCCTCGCATGACACCCGCCGCCGCGCGAAGGTCGCCCATCCGCCCATTGGTGCACGAGCCGATGAAGACGACGTCGATGCGCTGCCCCGCGATGAGGGCGCCGGCCGAGAGGCCCATGTAATCGAGAGCCTTGGCGATCGCCGCTCGATCGGCAGGGCTTGCCCCGGACTCGGGCGACGGAACGCGCCCCGTGATCGCCATCCCCATTCCCGGATTGGTCCCGTAGGTCACCATCGGGGCCAGCGACGCGGCATCCATGGTCACCGACGCGTCGTACACCGCGCCCTCGTCGCTCGGGAGCTTGCGCCATTTGTTGACGGCGGCGTCCCAGGCCTGCGCCTTGGGAGCGAACCGGCGCCCCCGGAGCCAGGCGAATGTCTCCTCGTCCGGGGCAATCATGCCGGCGCGGGCGCCTGCTTCGATCGACATGTTGCAGATGGTCATCCGCGATTCCATGTCGAGCGCGTCGATGGCCGTGCCCCGGTATTCGATGACGTGCCCGGTGGCGCCGCCGGTGCCGATCTTGGCGATGAGCGCGAGGATGACGTCTTTGGCGCCGACTCCCGCGGGCAGCACGCCATCGATGCGAACCTCGAGCGTCTTGGGCTTGCTCTGCAGCAAGCACTGCGTCGCGAGCACGTGCTCGACCTCGCTCGTTCCGATTCCGAACGCGAGCGCTCCGAAGGCTCCGTGGGTCGAGGTGTGGCTGTCGCCGCACACGATCGTTCGCCCCGGTTGCGTCATCCCGAGCTCGGGCCCGATGATGTGGACGATGCCCTGCTCGGTCGAATCGAGGTCGTAGAGCTGCACACCGAATTCGGCGCAATTGGCCTTGAGCTTCTGCAGCTGGGCCTCGGCCTGAGGATCGACGACGGCGAGCGAGCGCGGAAGTGTCGGCGTCGAGTGGTCCATCGTCGCCACGGTGCGATCGGTGCGACGCACCCGCAGCCCGCGCGCCCGAAGGCCGTCGAAGGCCTGCGGAGAAGTGACTTCGTGAATCAGTTGAAGGTCGATGTAGAGCATCGCCGGCGCGCCGGGATCTTGCCGGACGACGTGCTCGTTCCAGACCTTCTCGAAGAGCGTGCGCGGCGCGCTCACGAAGGGCTCCCCTGGCCGACCGCGACCGGCACCCGGAGCGACGGGGGCCGCGCGATTGGACGCCCGTGCCCGAGCGCCGCGAGCATCCTGTTGAGAGCCTTGAGATACGCCTTCGCGCTCGCCACGATGATGTCGGTGTCGGCGCCGTTGCCGTGGAACACGGGAGCCCCCGGGGCGTCTTTCTGGGCGTTGTGCGCTCCGCGCTCCGAGAGAGCACGGACTCGGACCGACACTTCACCGAGGGCGTCGATCCCCTCGGTCACCGAGTGTACCGAGAACTCGAGAAGCTCGGACGGAACCTGAATGAGTGCGTCGATCGCTTTGAACGCGGCGTCGACCGGACCGGTGCCGACGGACGCATGGACCAAGAGGCGGCCATCGGGCCCGCGCAGACGAACGGAAGCGGTGGGCATCCCTTGCGTGCCGCACGCGACGTGCACGGCTTCGAGCGCGAAGAGCTCGTCTTGTGGCTTGGCATCGTCGTGCACCAGCGCTTCGAGGTCGGCGTCGACGACGGACTTGCGACGATCCGCGAGCGCCTTGAACCGACCGAAAATCCGGTCGAGCGCCGCGTCGTCGAACGTATATCCAAGCTCCGCCAGGCGCGCGGCCAGCGCGGCGCGGCCCGAGTGCTTCCCGAGCACGAGGCGTGTCTGCGTCGCGCCCACGCTCTCGGGACGCATGATCTCGTAGGTGGCCTGGTTTTTCAGCATCCCGTCCTGATGAATGCCCGACTCGTGAGCGAAGGCGTTCGCGCCGACGATGGCCTTGTTCGACGGGACCACCATCCCGGTGACCGTGCTGACCAGACGGCTCACGCGAACGAGCTGCGTCGAGTCCACCCCCGTCTCGAGCCCGAATTTGGCCCTACGGGTTGCGAGCGCCATCACGACCTCTTCGAGCGACGTGTTGCCCGCACGCTCGCCGATGCCGTTGATGGTCACCTCCGCCTGGCGTGCCCCGGCGAGGATCCCCGCCAACGTGTTCGCCGTAGCCAGACCCAGATCGTCGTGGCAGTGCACCGAGAGAACGACGCCATCGACCCCCGGCACGTTCGCCCGGATGCCCGTGATGAGCGCGCCGAAGTCGTCGGGCGTCGTGTAACCGACGGTATCGGGGATGTTCAGCGTCGTCGCCCCAGCGGCAATGGCTCGCGTGAGGACCTCGTACAAAAACTCCGGATCCGTCCGCCCGGCATCCTCCGGGCTGAACTCGACGTCAGCGCACAGGCTCTTGGCATACGCCGCCATCTCTCCGACGCGCGTGAGGACGTCGGCGCGCGTCATCCGGAGCTTGTGCTTCATGTGAAGATCGGACGTCGCGAGAAAGATATGCACTCGCGGCCGGGCCGCCGGTTTGACGGCTTCCCAAGCCCGATCGATGTCGCCTCGGCTGGAGCGGGCAAGCCCACACACGATCGGCGGCTCGCTCGAGGGGCGCCCCTCGACGGCGCGAACCCCAATTTGCTCGGCGATCGTCCGAACGGCCGCAAGATCGTCGGGCGACGCTGCGGGGAAGCCCGCTTCGATGACGTCCACGCCGAGCCGCGCGAGCGCCCGCGCGACCTCGAGCTTCTCGACGGACGTCATGGTAGCGCCCGGCGACTGCTCGCCATCGCGCAGCGTCGTATCGAAGATCCTTACGTAGCCGTTGGTTTGATTCGACATCGGGGGCTTCCTTTCACTCGCTCGATTCAGCTTTGACGGGATCCAAAAAGGGCATCATCGCGCGAAGCTTCTCGCCGACCCGCTCGATCTGTAGATCTCGCTCCTTGGTGCGCTGCGCCTCGAACCAGTGGCGCCCGGTCTCGTTTTCGTCGATCCACTTGCGAGCGAATGAGCCCGAGCGAATTTCTTCGAGCAGCTTGGTCATCGTCTCTCGCGTGTGCGCATCGACGACGCGGGGGCCGGACACGTAGTCGCCGTATTCGGCCGTGTCGCTGATCGAGTAGCGCATGTACCGGAGACCGCCGCGGTACATGAGGTCCACGATGAGCTTGAGCTCGTGGAGGCACTCGAAGTAGGCCACTTCGGGCTGGTAGCCCGCTTGCACGAGCGTATCGAAGGCGGCCTTCACGAGAGCGCTGGTGCCGCCGCAGAGAACGGCCTGCTCGCCGAAAAGATCGGTCTCGGTTTCCTCCGAGAACGTCGTCTCCAGCACTCCGGCTCGCGCAGCGCCGATGCCGGCCGCGTACGAGAGGGCCTGGGCGTGAGCCTTACCCGACGCGTCGCGGTGCACGGCGATGAGCGCGGGCACGCCTTGGCCGGCCTGGTAAGTCTCGCGAACTCGATGGCCGGGCCCTTTGGGCGCGATCATGCTGACGTCGACGTCCGGCCGAGGTGCAATCGTCTCGTAACGAATGTTGAACCCGTGCGCGAACATGAGCGTCTTGCCCGGCGCCAAGTGCGGCGCAATCTCGTTCTTGTAAACCTTCGGCTGCGCCGTGTCGGGCACGAGCAGCATGACGACGTCGGCCCACGCAGAAGCCTCGGCCACCGCGGTGACCCGGAGCCCCGCCGCTTTGGCCTTGGCGACGCTCTTGCTCGTGGATGGCAAACCGACGCAGACGTCGACGCCGCTGTCACGCAAGTTGAGCGCGTGCGCGTGGCCCTGCGAGCCGTAGCCGATGATGGCTACTTTCTTGCTCCGGATGAGCGCGAGGTCCGTGTCCTTGTCGTAGAAAATCTTGGCCATGATCAGAACGTCCTTTCACCATCTTTTCAAACTGCGCGAATCCATCCAAAGCGTTGCCCGTCACGCGGCCCGGGCAGCCCCCGAGGAGGGCGACGGGCTCGACGGCACGCCGTCGCTTGCTTCCGCGCTCCTCACCATGGCCACCACGCCGGTTCGCACCATTTCGGCAATGCCGAAAGGGCGCAAGACGTCGACCAGGCCGTCGATCTTGTCTGCCGCGCCCGTGATTTCGGCGACGAGCGCGTCGGGGCCGACGTCGACGACGCGAGCGCGAAAGACTTCGCATAGGCGCATGATTTCGCCGCGGCTGACGACCGTCGTGCGCACTTTGATGAGCGCGAGCTCGCGCGCCATCGTCGAGGCGTCGCTCGTGTTTTGCACCCAGAGCACGTTGACGAGCTTGTAAAGATTGGCCTCGATGCGCCTCGCGCCATCATCGTCCGCCTCGAGGACGATCGTCATCCGCGATACGCCCTCGCGCTCGGTACGTCCGACGGTCAGCGACACGATGTTGTAGTTGCGCCTCCGGAGGAGCGACGTAACCCTGTTGAGGACCCCGGGAAGATCCTCGACGTAAGCGATGAAGGTTCGCAAAGCGGCGTTACTCATGACTCATCCTCGATGCTTGTGTCGGCCTCATTCGTCGGCCGCCGTTTCTACGATCGGGCTCGGCCGGCGAATCATGTCGTGAAGGTCGGCTCCGGCGGCCACCATCGGATAGACGCTGTCTTCCTGCTCGACGCGAAAATCGATGACGACCGTCTCCTTCGCGGCGCGCGCGGCAGCGACCACGTCCTCCACCTGATCGCGCGAGGTGACCCGCAAACCCCCGAGACCGTGGGCCTCGGCCAGCTTGACGAAATCCGGGCCGCGCATCGGGGTGGCCGCATAGCGACCTCCGTAAAAGAATTGCTGCCACTGGCGCACCATCCCGAGAAAGCCGTTGTTGATGACGGCCACGTGGATCTTGATCCCTTCTTGCGCGCAGGTGGAGAGCTCGGCCGCAGTCATTTGAAATCCGCCGTCGCCCACGATGACCCAAACCTCTTCTTCGGGACATGCGAGCTTGGCCCCGATGGCTGCGGGTAGCGCAAAGCCCATCGTTCCGAGGCCGCCCGAGGTGATGAGCTTTCTCGGAAAGTCGTGCTTGTAATACTGGGCTTCCCACATCTGGTGCTGGCCGACGTCGGTGACGACGAGCGCCTTGCCCTGCGTGATGCGCCAGAGATCGTGCATGACGTGTGCGGCGAAGAGCCGGTCCGTGCGCGGCATCGTCTGGATGTCGCGCACGGCTGAGTCGCCCTTCAGCTCGTGGATCCGCGCGAGCCACGAATGGTGATCACGGGGCGTCACCGCCGGAATCAGAGCGCCGAGCGTTTCTGCGACGTCGCCGACGATGGGCACGTCCACCCGAACGTTTTTATTTATCTCCGCAGGGTCGAGCTCGCAGTGAATCTTTTTCGCGCGCCGCGCGTACGTTTCGAGCTTCCCCGTGACTCGGTCGTCGAAACGCATGCCCATCGCAATGATGAGATCCGATTCTTGAATGGCGTGGTTGACCCAAGCCTCTCCATGCATGCCCATCATGCCGAGGCAAAGCGGATGGGTGGCTGGAAACCCGCCGAGCCCGAGCAACGTGGAGGCGACCGGAATCCCGGTCTTGTCGACGAACTCGCGCAGCAAGCCGCCCGCCTCCGCGGCGATGATCCCGTGCCCGCAAAAGAGAATCGGGCGCTCCGCGTGATCGATCATGTCGACCGCGGCGCGAACGTCCTCGGCGCGAACGCGGTGCTCCGGCCGGTATCCCGGCAGGCGAACCGGACCCCCATCCCACTCGAAGTCGACCGAGGCTTGCTGAGCATCCTTGGTGATGTCGACGAGCACGGGGCCAGGACGACCGGAGCGGGCGACATAGAAGGCCTGGCGCAACATCGGCGCGATGTCCTGCGCCCGAGTCACGAGATAGTTGTGCTTGGTAATCGGCAGCGTGACGCCCGTGATGTCCGTTTCTTGAAAGGCGTCGCTCCCGATGACCTTGGACGACACCTGCCCCGTGATGCAGACGATGGGGACCGAATCGAGCATCGCCGTCGCGATGCCCGTGACGAGATTGGTCGCTCCGGGGCCCGAGGTCGCCAGGGCGACGCCGACGCGCCCGCTCGCGCGCGCGTAGCCGTCGGCCATGTGCGCGGCGCCCTGCTCATGGCGCACGAGCACGTGACGAATCGTGTATTTGAGCATGGCGTCGTAGGCCGGCATGATGGCGCCGCCCGGATAGCCGAAGACGACCTCCACGCCCTCGCGCTGGAGCACTTCCCACATGATTTCGGCGCCCGTGCGCACTCCGAGATTGATCATGCTGCCCCTCGCGTTCGAGGTCTGCGCGTCCGCGACAGGTCCGTGAGCAAGATTTGCGATCGCGGCGCGACGACCGCTTTGTTGCCCGCGAGAACCGTCGCACGCAGACGCTCGTAATAGGTAAGGGTGGCTTCGTCCGGCTCGTGACCGGGATTGGCGAGCACGCGGTCCCATTCCGCGAGAAGGGCTTCGAAGCCCCCCATCTTCGTCACCAGGGCGGAGAGCTCCGCCTTTACTTCCGAATCCAAGGTCGTCGTGCCGATCTTGGCGCCCCCAAAGAGGGCCCGCGCGAAGGCGGCCGCCCGCTCGAGCGCATGACCGGTCGCATCGCGATGAACCGCAACGCGGCAAGAGAGCTCGGCGCCCTTGAAATCGTCGCGCCCCGTCACCAAGACGACGTCGAGACACGGATCGGGATCGACAGCGCCCGAATAGAGCGCCCAACCGTGCACGAAGACGACGAGCGACCCGGCCGCGAGGTGCGGGGCAATGCTGTACGCCCACACCGCCGGCTGCTCGGACTCAGGCAGATGCACGACGAGGACTTGCGCACGGCTCGCCGCTTCGGCGGCGGGCAAAGGCCGGAACCCATCGGTCACGGCGCGGATCCAGCTCATGCCCCCGGGCCGCATGACGACGTCGACGTCCCACCCCATCGAGCGCAATCGAAGCGCTTGGTCGCGCGCCTCGGGCCCGTAGCCGATAAAGGCTGCCCGGCCGCTGGATCTGTCCCCGCTACTGCCTTCGCCCATGGCCTTCTCCTGGAGTTGCGTGCTCTTCCGGGGGACGCGTCACCGCGCCATCCGACGCCGAAGAAACGAGCGCGGCATACTTGGCCAGAACGCCGCCGACGCGGCGCCGCGCGGGGGGCTTGTGCTCGCGCGCGCGAGCCTTCAGGTCGGCCTCGACGTCGAGTCGCCGAGCCGAAACGTCGAAGCGCACGACGTCTCCATCGCGCACGAGAGCGATCGGACCGCCACGCTCGGCCTCGGGCGCGACGTGCCCCGCCATCATCCCGTGAGTGGCCCCGCTGAACCGCCCGTCGGTCACGAGAGCGACCGAGTCGCCCAGTCCCCGACCGATGAGCGACGCGGTCACACCGAGCATTTCTCGCATCCCCGGACCGCCACGCGGCCCTTCGTAGCGAATCACGACGACGTCGCCCGCCTGAATCTGGCCGGCCTGGACCGCTTCGAAGGCCGCCTCTTCTCCGTCGAACACGCGCGCCGGACCGACGTGCTCTTGCCGGTCGTGACCCGCGAGCTTGACCACGCACCCTTCGGGGGCGAGCGACCCTCGCAGAATGGCGAACCCGCCGCGCGGCTTGACCGCCGTCGAGACGGAGCGAATCACCATCTGACCTGGCGTCTCGCGCGATTCGGCGCTCTCTTCGAAGAGCGAGCGACCCGTGCACGTCGGGGCATCTTGCAAGAGCCCGGCGTCTCGCAACCGAGCGACGAGAAGACGCTCGCCTCCGGCGCGATGCATGTCGATCGCATTGAAGCGCCCCCCAGGCTTGAGGTCGGCGATGACGGGTGTGCGAGCGGAAATCGGGTCGAAGTCGTCGATGGTGAGCGGGACTTCGGCTTCGTGCGCAATGGCCAGCAGGTGGAGCACGGCGTTGGTCGAGCCCGCCGTCGCCGCGACGGCCGTGATGGCGTTCTCCAGCGACCGGCGCGTGATGAGCGCGCGCGGGCGGATATCGTTTTGAATCAAACGAAGGACAGCCGCGCCGCACGCGCGAGCCGCGTCGTCTTTCGCGGGGTCGGTGGCGGGGATTTCGTTGGCGCCAAGCGGCGAGATGCCGAGCACGGCAAGCGCGGTGGCCATCGTGTTCGCGGTGAACTGCCCCCCGCATGCCCCCGCGCCGGGGCACGCGCGGTCTTCCAGCCGGCGAAGGTCGCTCTCGGTCATACGGCCGGCCGAGTGGGCGCCTACGGCTTCAAACACGTCTAGAATCGTGACATCGCGCCCATCGAACCGGCCGGGAGCGATCGTTCCCCCATAGAGCATCAGCGAGGGCACATTGAGCCGCGCCAGCGCCATGACCGTTCCGGGGATTGTCTTGTCGCAGCCCGAGAGCGCCACGATGCCGTCGAGCAAGTGGGCCAGTGCGAAGAGCTCGATCGAGTCGGCGATGACTTCGCGCGAGACGAGCGAAGCCCGCATTCCCTCGGTGCCCATCGAGATCCCGTCGGAGATGGCGATGGTGTTGAACTCGATGGGTGTGCCGCCAGCCTTGCGGATGCCCTCTTTGACCTTCTCGGCCAGGGTCCGCAGATGCATGTTGCACGGCGTCACCTCGGTCCAGGTGTTGGCCACGCCGACGAGCGGCTTCTCGAGGTCTGCGTCCGTGTAGCCCGCGCCCTTGAGCATGGCGCGCGCGGGTGCTCGAGACGGTCCCTTTTTCAATAAGTCACTTCGCATTTGTCGTCTTGTTCGCCAGGCTTCAAGGTAAAAAAAAACCCCCGCTCCCTTATCCGGGTGCGAGGGCCGAAACGAGGAGGAGCGTCCTCAGCTCGGCGGCCCGCACCCGGGCCCAATAAGCCCGAGGACAAGCCCTACGCCGATAACCGAAGCGACACCGCTGCCCAGACCCCTCACCGGGAGAACGAGCCGCAACGCGATCGGTTGGCCACGGGAGCACATCGGCCAACGAATGGTGAAGGAGATTGTGCGACCCGTCAAGCTCTCTGACAAAGTCGTAGAAAGAACAATGTCTTATCTCGCACTTGCCCCAAGGCACCCCGATCGGGGAGAAGCGCCGCGACGCCAGGATTCGTAAGAAGGCGGGCCACCGTTTCTCCGACTTCTACCTCATTGTCCTGGCGTTCTTCGACGTCCTGGCGGTCACCTTTCTCGTCTCCGTCTCGCGGGAGTCGGTTCGGACATGATCTCCAATCGCGACTCTAGCTCGAAAGGGTCGTTCGCCCGTTCATGTATGGGGCGAGCGCTTTCGGAAGACGGACTGAGCCATCAGGCTGTTGATGATTCTCGAGTAGCGGAATGAGGATGCGAGGGCTCGCGACGGCCGTGTTGTTGAGCGTGAAGGGGTGGGCGAGATCGCCGGAGGCGGTGCGCACGCGAATGTTCGAGCGGCGCGACTGAAACTCACCGAACGTCGAGCACGAGTGGGTTTCGCTGTAGGCGGCGCGCCCCGGCATCCACGATTCGATTTCGTGCTTTCGCGTTTGCCCGAGACCTATCTCGCCCGTGCAAGCGATGCTGACGCGGTAGGGGATCTCGAGGAGCGCGAGAATCGCCTCTGCATTGCCGAGCAGCTCATAGTGGTGCTTTTCGGCAATGGCCTCGTCGGGCGCGCAAAAGACGACTTGCTCGACCTTGCTGAACTGATGCACGCGATAAAGGCCGCGAGTGTCTTTGCCATGTGCGCCCGCCTCGCGGCGAAAGCAGGGGGAGATCCCGGCGCGCCGGATGGGCAGCTGCTCGGCCTCCAGCGTCTGGTCGCAGTACATGCTGACCAGCGGGACTTCGCTCGTTCCGATGAGAAAGAGCTCGTCGGCTGGGATCGAATAGGCCTCCTCACGACCAAGCGGGAAGAACCCCGTCCCGGTCATCGCGCGCTCCTTGACCATGACGGGCGGTGCCACAAGCTTCATGCCCCGCTCGATGAGGACGTCTACCGCCAAGCGCAGGACCGCGAGCTCGAGCAATGCCCCATCGCCCACGAGAGCGTAGGACCGTCCTCCCGCGAATCGCCGGGGTCCCTCCCAGTCGACCATGCCGAGCGAGGTCATGAGCTCGACGTGGTCTTTGGGTTGAAAGTCGAGCGCGCGCGGCGCACCGACGGTGCGAATCTGGACGTTGCTCTCTTCGCCTTTGCCTATCGGCACTTCGGGCCGCGGGACGCTCGGCACGCGAAGCATCAAGTCTTGGAAGCGCCGCTGCACTTCGGCCAATCTCGGCTCGAGACGCTCGACCTCGGCGCGCACTTGTTTGGCCTCGTCGACGAGCCGCGGGCGGTCATCCTTCGCGGCTTTCGGGATCAGTGACGAAAGCTCGTTCTTGCGTGCGCGCCTTTCTTCGAGCTCGCGCGTCGCCTCGCGCCGCTGCTTGTCGGCGTCGAGCAGCTCGTCGAGGCTCAGGTCGACGCCCTTGTTTTTGATGGCAGCACGAACTTCGTCGGCGTTTTGACGGATGAACTGAATGTCGAGCATGGCGACGCACGGGCATGCCCTATGGCGAGGCGGGTTTCAAGGGGCGCTTATTGGCCCTGGATGCCCTGCCCCGTGCAGGCCAGGTACTCGAGGCCTTGGACTAGGCACGCCGGAGAGAACGCGTTGCCCCCGTTACCGCACGAGAGCACGCCGCCGCCGACTGCGCACGTGACGTACGAGGTCCAAGCTGAATCGCAACCCGCAACGAGATTGCCGGCGACCTGACAGCTTGCCTGACAGCCGGATGGATCGTCGCCCGGGCAGGCGGCGGCGGCGGATTCAGCGCAGTACTTGGCGCAGGGGGCCGCGAGAGTGGGGTCGGTGGCGTCCTCGAGGACGCAGGCGGTGGCGCTAAGGGTTTGGATCTCGCAGTCATCGAGCGAGGCTTTGCCTGAGGCGTCGCACGAGACTGTAGAGGTGGGCTCACAAGCAAAGAGCGCGGCCGTCTGCGCCGCGCAGCTTGGATTATTCAGAAGCAAACGGCAGCCCGCGACGCACGAGCCGATCGAGCCCTGGCTCGGACACATGGCTGTGGCCTCTTTGGCGCAGAGCGCAGCGCATCCCGCCGCCACGATGGGAGGGGGGATCGGCGGCGGGCTGATGGTTCCGGAGCCACCGATGAAAGTGGTGCCGCTGCCTCCAAAGACCGTTCCGCTGGTGTTCCCGCTGCTGATGAAGGTCCCACTGAAGGCAACCGTCCCGCTGCCTCCAAAGACCGCTCCGCTGGTGCTCCCACTGCCGCCAAAAAAAGTCCCGCTAAAGGCCACGCTCCCACTGCTTGCCCCGCTGCTTTCAATGACACTCCCACTGCTGCTCCCGTCGCCGCTCATCGCGGCGACTCCGCTGAAGGACACGCTCCCGCTTTCGCCGAAGCCCGCGCTCGCAACGGCGCCGCTCGCACCAAGCATCCCGCTGCCCGAAGGGCTCCCGCTAGCGCTGCCCGAAGTATCCGGGGCACTTCCGCTGCCCGCGAGAAACCCGCTTGCGCTGCCGCTATTGTCTCCGAAGCCTTCGAGGGCCCCCGTCCGCCCGCCGCAGCGCGTCGCCGCAAACAAGAGAAGCGCGCATAGGCATCCGGGGAGGGCAACGCGGCGCACGGCCATTTACATTACCGCGCGCGGTCGAATGCGCCAGAAATCTCGGCGAAATCAGGCTCCCCCGAGCGCAAGCGCTTCGTAGAGAAGGTGCAGCCTTTCGGAGAGCTCATGATTGTACGGCTCGCACTTGCACGCCCCGGCAAGCTCCACACGGGCTTCGTCGAGGTTGCCGGTGGCGAGCAGACGATCGGCCTTCTGCGCGAAAGCCATCCCTTCGAGCGTCCGCGCGAGGGTTTCGAGCGTTCGCGCAACCGCGGGTGGTGGCGCCGTCGAAGGACGCCCGGGCTCGAGGCGCAGCCTTCCGCGCTTCAAGCCACGGTCGTAGCGTTCCCGGTTGAGCGGTCGGGATAGGCATCGGTAAGCCTCGACTGCGCGCTTGAAAATGTCGGCCGCAACCCCGCTAGCCTCCGGCGGCGAATCGACGTGCTCGTCCGGGTGGTACACCCGCGAAAAGGCGTGAAACGCCGCTTGGATAGCGGCCGAGTCCGCGTCGGGGTCGACGCGAAGGATCTCGTAGTAGCTCTTGGTTTCGAGCGACCGCAAGAACAGGCTCAAGGCTTCGGTGATCGCCATGGACGATCAGCGAGGCCCGCGGGCCGCCAGGGGATGGGCGACCTGGCGAGCACGCATCGCATCGAGGTCCGCAGCATCGACCTGCGCACCGACCAGCTGGATGCGCGCCGCCGTCTCGTTACCCGTCCGGACGTCGCGAGCCCGAACGTTGAGCATACCGTCCGCGTCAATTTCGAAGATAACCGCTATCTCGACGGCGCCGCGAGGCGCAGCTCGGAGGCCTGACAGCTCGAGCTCGCCGAGAAGCGTGTTGTCTGCAAAGCGGCGGCCTTCTCCTTGAGCGACACGCAGATGCACCGACGTCTGCCCGTCCTTCGCCGTGCCGAAGGATCGCGTGCGGTCGCACGGTATCGGCATGTTCGCATCGATGAGCACGTCGCAAAAGCCACCCGCCGTCTCGACGCTCAGACTGAGGGGCGTCACGTCGATGAGGAGCGGTCCCCTGCGCTTGGCGCCTCGGCGTATCGCGGTGCTCGTGGCCACTTTAGGGCGCGCGCCCGGTGCGGGGACGGCCGCGGGCGCAAGCGCCGGCCGAGACGCCGCGGGCGACGGCGGAGCCCGCCGCGACGGCAGCGCTGGAAGCTGTGGAAGCGGCGGGAGCGGCGGGAGGACGAGCGCTGGACCGAGCGCCGTGTCGCCCAGATCGAGCTCGATCGGGGGCTCGCTTGCCGGAGCACTCTTCGAACGCGCGGCAGGCGGGAACGACGAGTGGACGCCGACGATGGGCAGGTCCGGCACGTCGAGGCTTGGCGCGGCACTTGGCCGTACCGCGACGACTGACTGCTCGTCGATGCGCGGATGGGATGCGGGAATGCTGGTGCGTTTGGGAGATCGATCGAGCAGGTCGGCCTGTATCGCCGCGCCGAGCGCGACGACCTCGTCGGGATTGATGCGAACGGTCGGCGCTCGGCCGAAGAACTGTTCGACTTTGCGCGCGACCATCGGCATCCGCGTGGCACCGCCCACGAGGATGATGCGATCGATCTGGTTCGGAACGAGCCCCGCCGACTCGAGCGCTCGCTGACAAACCGTCAGCGCTCGCTCGACGATGACCAGCGATGCCCATTCGAGCTCGGGCCGCGTCATGCGAAAGCGCCACTTCACGCTCGCGCCGCGATTGCCCGGCACGAAGTCGTCGACCTCGAGCTGGTGCTCGTCACTCGCCGAAAGTGCGCGCTTGATCTGCTCGCCGAGGATCCGAAGACGGGCAAAACCGGCCGGCATCGTCCGGGCGTCGAATCGGTGCTTGGAGAGCATGTCCTCGACCATTCGCTCGGCGACGATGACGTCGATATCGTCGCCGCCGAGAGCCGTGTCGCCCGCCGTGGCGAGAACCTCGAAGACGTCATCGGCGAGATCGAGCAAGGAGACGTCGAAGGTGCCTCCACCGAGATCGAACACCGCAATGCGTTCGCGACCATGATCCGGCTGTCCGTAGGCAAGCGCCGCGGCCGTCGGCTCGTTGAGGATGCGCATGACGTCCAAGCCCGCCAAACGTCCCGCCGTCTTGGTGGCCGCGCGCTGCAGATCGTTGAAGTTGGCGGGGACGGTGATTACCGCGCGTTCGACGGGCTCTCCGAGCGCGGCCTCGGCCACGGCCTTGGCCTGCCTCAGAACGAAGGCGCTGATCTCGGGGAGCGTGAAATGCTCGCCCCGCGCCACGACGACCGTCCCTGATTTGGGTCCCTCGCGCAGCTCGAACGGCAGCTGGGCGCGAGCCTGCTGCACTTCGGGCGAATCCCACGGGCGCCCGATCAGGCGTTTGACCGAGTAGATCGTGTTCGGAGCGTCGATGAGGCGGCGATCCAAAGCTGCACGCCCCACCAGCACCGACCCCGACGGGTGAAACGAGACGACGGAGGGAAAGATGCGCTCGCCGTCCGAGTCGCTCAGCGTCGTTACGACCTCGTCCCGCACGGCGGCCACCACCGTGTTGGTGGTCCCCAAATCGATACCAACGGCGACGGCCATCGTCTCCGAAGGTTACCTCACAGCGGGGCGCCCTGCTTCGTTCGCGCGGGCTACCCCCGTCAAGCGTTGGCCGCGCGAGCCAGAGGGGCGCTTCGCAGCCACGCGTCGACCCCCGCGGCCACCCGGCGGCCATCGGCGATCGCCCACACGACGAGAGACTGGCCTCGCGAAGCGTCGCCCGCCGCGAAGATCCCCGGCGCGCTCGTCGCTCCCGCGGCATTCGTCCGAATGTTCCCGCGCGCATCGAGCGCCAGACCGAGCTGGGACGCGAGCAGTCGTTCGGGCCCCACGAAGCCCATGGCGAGGAGCACGAGCTCGCAGGGCACGGTGGTCTCGGTTCCGGGAACCACCACCATCTTGCCGCCCTCGAGCACCACGCGGACGGTGTCGATGCCCGCAAGTCGGCCACCTTCTTCGCGGAAAGAGCTCGACGATATGGCCCAGTCTCTCTCCGCACCCTCCTCTTGGGAGCTCGAGGTGCGAAGGATGAGGGGCCACTCGGGCCAGGGATTGGACGGCAGCCGAACCAAGCTCGGTTTGGGCATGAGCTCGATCTGCGTCACGCTCGTCGCCCCCTGACGCAGGGACGTTCCGACGCAGTCTGACCCCGTGTCTCCACCCCCGATGACCACGACCCGTTTGCCGGTCGCAAGAATCGCGTTCGAATTGCCAGGCGGATCACCCGCAACGCGGCGGTTCTGCTGGACGAGAAACTCCATCGCAAAGTGCACGCCCGGCAGCGGTCGCCCGGGGATCGGCAAATCTCTCGGAGTACGCGACCCGAGGCAGAGCACCACGGCGTCGAAGTCGCTCAAGAGCTTCTGGCCGGGCAGATCGGTTCCTACCGCGACGCCGGCTCGAAAAGTCACGCCCTCCTTCGACATCTGCTCGATGCGCTTGTCGATGATCCCCTTCTCCATCTTGAAGTCCGGGATGCCGTAGCGCAGAAGCCCACCGAAGCGGTCGTCGCGCTCGAAAAGTACAACGTCGTGGCCCGCGCGCGCGAGCTGCTGCGCGGCAGCCATGCCCGCGGGACCCGAGCCCACCACCGCCACGCGCTTGCCCGTTCGAACGTGGGGCGGGTGGGGCGTGAGCGGGCCCCCGCCCTCGAATTGCCGGTCCGCGATCGTGCGCTCGATGGTCTTGATGGTGACCGGCTCGCCGTCCATGTTGAGGACGCAGGAGGCTTCGCACGGGGCTGGGCAGACTCGCCCTGTGACCTCTGGAAAATTGTTGGTCGCAAGAAGCCGAGTCGCGGCTTCCGCGACCTTGCCTCGGTAGACGAGATCGTTCCACTCGGGGATCAGATTTCCGAGGGGGCAACCGTTGTGGCAATACGGGATCCCACAATCCATGCAGCGCGACGCCTGGGTGCTGACCAGCTCTTGCGAGCCGGCCAGAACGATCTCGCGCCAATCCTGAACACGCTCTTCGACCGGTCGTTCGTCCTCCTCGAGACGAGCGACCTTCAGGAAGCCGCGGGGGTCACCCATGAGCGGCCACCTTGAGCGTCATGTCCTGTGCAGCCCGCGCTTGCAAGACGCGTCGCCACTCGTGCGGCATCACCTTGACGAAGCGCCGCTTCGCCCAGGTCGCGAGGACTTGCGTCGCGCGCAGGCTTTGCGTGTGGTTTCTGTGCTCCTCGACGAGACCGCGGACGATATCGTCGTCCTCCGGAGACAGTGTCTCGAGGTCGACCATCGCCTTGCTGACGCGCCCGGCGAGGAGCCGCTCGTCGTCGAGGACGTAGGCGATACCCCCGCTCATCCCAGCCGCAAAGTTTCGACCGGTCGGCCCGAGAACGACGACGGTGCCTCCCGTCATGTACTCGCAGCCGTGATCCCCTACCCCTTCGACGACCGTCACCGCGCCGCTGTTGCGGACCGCAAACCTTTCGCCCGCTCGACCCGCGAAGAAAGCCTTCCCGGCCGTCGCTCCATAGAGGCATGTATTGCCCACGATCACATTCTCGTGCGCCTTGAACGTGGATCGCACCGGGGGTCGCACCGCGAGCACTCCGCCGGAAAGGCCTTTGCCCACGTAGTCGTTCGCGTCTCCCTCGAGCACGAGCAGCATCCCCCGCGTTGCAAAGGCGCCAAAGCTCTGGCCCGCTGTGCCCGTCGCTTCGACGACGACCGTGTTTTCGGGAAGCCCTTCGGCGCCGAACTTGCGGGCTAGCTCGCCCGCAAGCCGAGCCCCGAACGCGCGGTCGGCGTTCGTCAACTGCACCTGGACGCGGCTCTCTGCGCCATATTTCAGGCTCAAGCGAGCCCCTTCGAGCAGGGCGTCATCGCACGGTCGAGGCCGCAAAGACACATCCTCGACCGCGGAGCCGGCGAGGCTGGCGATGGTCGGGTCCGCGTCCGTCGCCCGCATGAGGACGGCGCGGAAATCGAGGAGCTTGGCCTTCGGGTGCTCGAGGGTACGCGCGACGACCAAGTCGGTTCTGCCGGTCATCTCGCTGACGCTCCGCAACCCCAACCGGGCCATGATCGCCCGCAGCTCTTCGGCGACGAAAAAGAGGTAGTTGATGACGTTCTCGGGGGTTCCCTGGAAGCGCTTGCGAAGCTCGGGATCCTGGGTGGCGACGCCCACGGGGCAAGTATTGAGGTGGCACTTGCGCATCATGATGCAGCCACTGGCCACCAGAGGTGCCGTCGCGAATCCGAACTCGTCGCCGCCGAGCAGCGCCGCGAATGCCACGTCGCGCCCCGTCTTGAGCTGCCCGTCGACTTGAATTCGCACGCGGCTGCGCAGCCCGTTCATGACGAGCACTTGGTGCGTCTCGGAAAGACCGAGCTCCCACGGCGTGCCGGCGTGGTGGATGGATGACAGCGGCGAAGCGCCCGTCCCGCCGTCGTGACCCGCGATCTGAATCGAGTCCGCGTGAGCCTTGGCGACGCCCGCCGCGATCGTGCCCACGCCCGTCTCGCTGACGAGCTTTACGCTGACCCGTGCGCGCGAGTTCACGCACTTCAAGTCGTAGATGAGCTGCGCGAGGTCTTCGATCGAGTAGATGTCGTGGTGCGGCGGAGGCGAGATGAGCGTGACGCCAGGCACCGAGTGACGGACGCGCGCAATGGCCTGGTCGACCTTGTGACCCGGCAGTTGGCCGCCCTCGCCAGGCTTGGCGCCCTGCGCGATCTTGATCTGCAGCTCGTCGGCGTTGACGAGATAGTGCGCGGTCACGCCGAAGCGCGCGCTCGCGACTTGCTTGATGGCGCTGCGCCGGCTGTCTCCGTTGGGGAGGGGCACGAAGCGAGCTTCGTCTTCGCCACCCTCACCGCTGTTGGAACGACCCCCGATACGATTCATCGCGATCGCCAGGTTCTCGTGCGCTTCGCGACTGATGCTGCCGAAGCTCATCGCCCCGGTCGCGAACCGGCGGACGATGCTCACCGCGGGCTCCACCTCTTCGAGGGGCACGGGGGGAAGTGGGCTGACAAAATCCCAGCAACCCCTCAGCGTGAACGGGGCCACCTCCTGCTCGTTGATGGCACGCGCGTAGTCCTCGTACGATTTGAGATCGTTCTGGCGGACGGCCTTTTGCAAGCTTGCGACCGTGGTTGGCGACCAGAGATGCCGCTCGCCGCCCACGCGCCAGGCGTACGTTCCGCCGACCTCGACCGCGTCGTCGTCGCCCAGGCCGTCGCTATCGGGCACGAACGAGTCGAACGCTGAGCCGTGACGAAGCAGCGCCTCTCGAGCGATTTCGGGCAGACCGATGCCGCCGATTCGCGAAGCCGTGCCGGGGAGCCAGCGGTCGATGGTCTCTTTGCCGATGCCGATAGCCTCGAAAATCTGCGCGCCTTGATAGCTCGAAAGGCACGAGATCCCCATCTTGCTCATGACTTTGAGCAAGCCCTTGTCGAGAGCATGAACATAGTGTTCGGCTCGCTCCGCTCGGGGGACGTCGATGTCGAACGCCTCCGCGGCCTCGAACGCGAGGTACGGATTCACCGCGCCCGCGCCGTAGCCCACGAGCAGGGCGAGATCGGCCACTTCGCGAACCTCACCGGTCTCGACGACCAGGCCCGCGCGCATGCGCTTGCCCGCACGCGCGAGCGAATGGTGAACCGCGCTCGTCGCGAGCAGACTCGGGATGGCGGCGTTTTCTTCGTCGACCCCCCGATCGCTGAGCACGACGAGGCTCGCTCCGCCGTCGATCGCTCGCTCGGCCGCCGCGCAAAGCCCCTCGAGGGCGTCTTGCAATGCGGCCCCGGGATCCGCCGTACGCGCTGCAAACAACATCGGCAGGACGATGACGGGAAAATCGGTGAGCGGCTCGGCCACGATCTTCGCGAGATCCACATTCGTCAACACGGGCTGCTCGAGCTCGAGAAGCCGGCACTGTTTGGGCGTCTCGACCAAGAGATTGCCCTCGCCGCCGAGACAGCTCACGAGAGTCATCACCAGCTTTTCGCGAATGGGATCGATTGGCGGGTTGGTGACTTGGGCAAACTGCTGCTTGAAATATCGAAAGAACGGATGCGCCTGGTTGCTCAGCACGGCTAGGGGAGCGTCGTTGCCCATGCTCCCGGTCGGCTCTTCGCCCACGGACACCATCGGAGTCATGAGCATTCGCAGATCTTCGCGAGTGAATCCGAACGCGCGAAGGAGGGTACGTCTGCGCTCGATCGACATCGGAGGGGGAGGGGCGACGCTGGGGAGCGATCGCAGGTCGATCTTGTTCGCCTCGAGCCACTTGCCGTACGGCTTCTGGCTCGCCACCTCGTTTTTGATCTCGTCGTCTCCGACGATGCGTCCTTTCGCGAAGTCGACGAGCAACATGCGGCCGGGCTGGAGCCTGCCCTTTTCGATGATGTCCTCGTTGGCGAAGTCGAGGACGCCGACCTCGCTCGCCGCGACCACGTAGCCGCTCGCGGTGACGACATATTTCATGGGCCGCAGCCCGTTGCGATCGAGCGTCGCGCCGAGATACGTCCCGTCGGTGAAAATGAGCGCGGCCGGGCCGTCCCAGGCTTCGACGAGCGACGCGTGATACTCGTAAAATGCGCGCCTTTCGGCTGGCATTTCGGGCTGGCCTTCCCAGGCCTCCGGAACGAGCATCATCATCACGTGCGGCAAGCTCCGGCCGCTCGCCACGAGCAGGTCGACCACGTTGTCGAGCGAGGCCGAGTCGCTACCGCCGGGGCGGATGATGGGCTTGAAGTCCGCGATGTGCTCGCCGAACGCCTCGCTCGCCAAGAGCGCTTCGCGAGCCCTCATCCACGTTTGGTTTCCGCGCAGGGTGTTGATTTCGCCGTTGTGCGCGATGCGCCGGTAGGGGTGAGCCCGCTCCCAGGTCGGAAACGTATTGGTGCTGAACCGCGAATGGACGACCGCCATCTTGCTGAGCGTGTCGTCCGCGCGCAGATCGGCGTAGAAGGCCTCCAAACGTTCGGGAAGCGCTAACCCCTTGTAGACGACGGTCTTCGACGACAGGCTCGAGATGTAGAACGCAAGGCCCGCAGCGGTCGCCTGGCTGCAGGCGCGCTTGCGGATCATGAATAGCGTTCGCTCGAAGGCCGGAACGGGACACATCCGGCCGATGAACACTTGCCGGAACGCCGGCAGGGAAGCGCGAGCTACGGGGCCGAGGACACTCGCGTCGACCGGCACGTCGCGCCAGGCGATGACTTTCTGATTGTGCGCCCGAATGGAGTCTTCGATGACGCGAACCTCAGCCGCGCGCACTTCTGGTTTGGGCGACAAGAAGCACTGGCCCACGGCGTAGTCACCGGCGTTGGGCAGCTCGACTCTGGCCCTCGCGAGGACCCGCTCATAGTAAGCGTGCGGAATCTGAAGCAGAATCCCTGCCCCGTCGCCCGTGCATGGGTCGCAGCCTGCGGCCCCTCGGTGGGCCAGCCGGCGAAGGATCTCTATCCCCTTGCTGACCACGTCGTGGGTCGGGGGTCGCCGCAAATCGGCCACAAAACCTAGACCGCAGGCGTCACGCTCAAGCGAGGGGTCGTAGAGCCCACGCGCAGCCGGCAACGGCATAGTCGGTGGAGTATATGTGGGGCGCCTCGCTACGCCAAGCCCAGCGGCATTCTTCAGTGAGCATTCACAAGGTCATGATTTAACGTTCAAAAAGACCCGTCGATGCCCAAGATGGCCCCTTTCCTCCCTGGGAGGCTCGCGAAAAGCTCGGCAACACGCTGGGGACTGACACTGGAAACCGTATGCCCAAAGCACCCACACCGGTCCCGCAGATTACCGTCATTGGCGCACCCCGCGCGGCGCTCCGCGATTTCTACCACCTGTTTCTTCGAGCGAGGTGGTCGGTGGCGCTGGCGGCGATCGTGGCGTCGTACCTCGCGCTCAATGCCGTCTTTGCCGCCGCGTATCTCGGCGCGGGGGGCATCGCGAACGCAAGGCCGGGGTCTTTCTTCGATGCGTTCTGCTTCAGCATCCAAACGATGGGCACCATCGGCTACGGCGCCATGTTTCCGACGACGGCGCCGGCAAACACGCTCATGATCGTGGAGTCGGTCACGAGCTTGATCGTTTCGGCCGTCGCGACCGGCCTCGTGTTCGCGAAGTTCTCACGATCGACCGCGCGGGTCGCGTTCTCCGAGACAGCGGTCCTCGGACCTATGGATGGGGTGCCGACTTTGATGATGCGGGTCGGAAACGAGCGCGGCAACCTCATCCTCGAGGCGACGATCCGGGTTTCGATGATCCGCACCGAGACGACCCGAGAGGGCGTCATGTTCTATCGGATGTACGATCTCGCCCTGACGCGGGAGCGATCTCCGGCGATGAATAGGTCGTGGACCGTTTTGCACCCGGTGGTCGAAGGGAGCCCGCTCTTTGGCGCCACCCCCGAATCGGTCGCGAAAGACGAAATCGAGCTCCTGGTGACCGTCGTGGGAATCGACGACACCTCGATGCAACCAGTGCACGCGCGCCATCGCTACTACCACCACGAGATCGTGTGGGGGGCTCGCCACGCCGACATTCTCACCGAACAACCAGACGGCACGCTGATCGTCGACATGAGACGCTTTCACCACGTCGTGCCGACCGATCCGATCGAAGGCTTTCCCTACCCAAGAGCCTCCGCCGTTGAATCGACCGTAGCGGACGCGACCCGCCCGGCTTGACCTATCGCCCGAGCGCTTCCGACCGGTTCACGATGTGCGGTGTGAGAAAGACGATGAGCTCGCCGCGTGCATCGTTGGCTTGCCTATGCTGAAAGAGGACACCGAGGATCGGAATGTCACCGAAGAACGGCACCTGATCCAGGTTGCGCCCGGTATTGCGTGTATAGATGCCTCCGATGACGGCCGTGTGGCCGTCCATGACGAGGAGGTCGGTTTCCGCTTCACGTTTCAGGATAGTGGGCGCCCCGTTCGCGGCTGTCTGGTTGAAGTCGGGCTCGTCGCGCGTAATCTTGACGTGCATCGAGACCGATCCCTCGGCCGTTACGTGCGGGTGAACGAGGAGCTGAAGCTTGGCTTCTTGGAACGTCGTCTGAACGCCCAACGCACTCACCTGCGAATAGGGGATGAGGGTTCCCTGATTGATGCGCGCGTCACGATTGTCGAGCACGAGGATGCGGGGAGCGCTCACGATTCTCACGAGACCGCTCGATTCGGCGGCCGATAGCCTTAAGTTGAGGCTGAGCGCGTTGTCGATGGATCCGAAGGTCATACCGAGCGCGCCGCCGGCCCCGGTTCCTACGGCGGCCGGCAGGTTCACGGCGAAGTTGGGGATCGTCACCGCTGACTTGAACGGCGACAGACCGGCCGTAGGCGCGCTGTTGTCGTAGGCGCCGCCCGCCGTCGAGATGCTCGACGGGAAGGCCAACCCTGTTGGGTTACCGGTCGCCGGACCAAAGGTGACGTCGCCGCCCCACTGGATGCCGATGTCGCGAGTGTAGCTGCTCGTACCTTCGACGATTCGCGCCTCGACCAGCACCTGGGCCGTTTGTGTATCGAGAGAGCGAACGAGCTCTTCGACGTAGTTCAGGTTGCCCGCCACGTCGCGAGCGATGAGCACGTTGGTTCGCTCATCGACCGCGAGCGAGCCTCGAGGCGAGAGCAGATCTTTGGCGCGCGCTTGAAGCTCGCTCGCTCGCGCATAGCTGACCGGGATCAGCCTCGTTTCGAGGGGCGTGAGCTCATATTCCTGCTTTTGCTGAGCCAGGCGAAACTCGCGCTCCTTCTGCAGCTGCGCAAGCAGTGCTACCCGGATGAGATTGCCCTGCCGCACCATGCCCAGGCCTTTGGCCTGGAGAACGACGTCGAGCACCTGGTCCCATGGGACGTTGTGCATCCGAATGGTGATGGTTCCTGCGACATCGTCGGCGGTTACGATGTTGACGTGGCCCGTGTCGGCCAGCAGCCTGAGGACATTGTGAACGTCGGCATCTTTGAGATCGATATCGATGCGCCGGCCGGTGTACCGCTGCTGGGCGAGAACGTTGCTTGCGCTCGAGGTAAACCCCGCGGCACCGGCGGCCGACGTCTCGGGGACGGGATCTTCGTCGTGGATCGATGTCTCGATGCGCGGGCCCTCGACCGGGTTTGGCTCCCGCGCGACGGTCATCACTCGACGGACCGGGCCGTTGTCTTTGTTCGCCTCGCGTCCGTCGATATGGATTTGCGCTATCGGTGCGGCGACCGTGACCGGTTTGGGCACCGGGAAGGACCAAACGAGCAGGCCCCCTTCGACCGAGACGGTCCCCGAGACTTCGCTACCGCGGTCGATCTCGAGAACAGTCGCACCAAGCTTCGCGTCCTCCGACGCACTTATCGACTTGAGCGCCCCTCGATACGCGGTCACGTCGAGGGTATGCGCTAGCGCCGGAGGCAGGCTCGTTCCACGCAGCTCGAGACGGAGTCGGCCGGAGGGTGAAGTGGCGAGCGAATACGAGGGGACGCTCGACAGGTCCACGAGAACCCGATCGCACCCGTTGGGAGCGCAGCCTTCGGTGCTGGCCGGCGCGCGCTCGAATCGCACGTCTCGAACGGCGACGCCAGAGACCTGCGGAGGCGCGCTCGGAGCGGCACCGGGCGCGGCCGCAGTCACCGCGCGCGGCGTGACGATCACGTTGAGCGTCTTGCCGTCAGGCACGACGCGGTAGCTCGCGTCGCGCTGGAGGCTGACGGTGAGGCGAGTCATGGACCCCGTGGGCGTCGGATACGCCTGGGTCAGAATGCCGCCAACGACGCCAACCGCCTGAGTGATCGCGGGCGGGGCACCGACGACGTCGGCGTCGCTGATATCGACCAGGAGCCGTCGGCCTCCTTCCGCGACGCGAACGTTGTAGGTGGGCACCGCGGTGCCGACGATCTCGATGCGCGTCCCTCCCGGCACGGCGTCGTCGACCTGTACGCGAACGTCGCGCACGTGGTTACTCGCGGCATCGGCCCACCCGGTCGACGAGGGCAGCAGCACGCTTGCTACCGTGCCGGCCCAAGCCAGAGCAGCGACGTCTCTCTTTAATAGTGCTGCGCAAACAAGCGATTTCGCCCGACGCATATTGGCTCCTCGCGCTCCCACGGTAAAGAACCCAGGTTCGCAGCAGCGACGGTAGAACGCGCAAGGCCAAAGGGACCAATTTGTGACGCTGTCTTGTGAGCGCGCCCACCGCACGCGGCGCGCTGCGACGCGTGATCCACGTGGCGTTGGCTATGGAACCAGCGCTTCTTTGTCGGCCTCGGGATGCAGCGGGATGACGCGCGTCGCAGGAGGAATCGCCGGTTGAGCGGGATCTTCCCGAATGAGCACGACATCACCCGCGCGAATGCGATCCACTCGCCAATTGAGCTGGTATTCAGGCCCGTTGCTGCCACCGATGTGCACGACCTCGGGGCGGCACACAAACGTCCCCTTGTAGACGACGGTGCCCTTACCGGAGGGATCCACGAACATGGCGCGCGGCTGATCCGAGCCGAGCACGATGGCTACGAGCTTGAGCTCGTCGAGCGCATATTGCGCGAGCTCCGTCTTGCGCTGGTTGAGGACCGGGCGATTGACGGCTTGGTTTTGCAAAAGAAAGCTGCGGAACGGATCTCGATTGTGATCGCTTTCGACGAAATCGTTCTCCGTGTAATCCGGCGCCTTGAGCACGGGTGCGCTGCTCGCGCTCGCCGATGCGACTGGAGCTGCCCGCTGGACTGGCTGCGGCTGGCCCGTGATCGTCGGGGTGCCGCACGCCACTCCCCAAAGGCCGAGCCCTAGGATGACGGCCGGACCGGCCGCTGTCCTCCGCGTCGCATAGGTGCTCATCGCGCCCCCTGGCCTTCGCCCCTTGGCGATCCCTTGGGCGTCAGCGCGTGAAACGCAGTCGCGAGGCAGCGTCCCCTTAGCGCGATTTCGTCGCCGGCGATTGACGGGTCGGTCAGCACGATATTCTCGACGTTGATGATCCGATCGACCTTGCCGAGCTCGTAGGCAAACTTCGCAATCTGGTGAAAGTTGCCTGAGATATCGAGCTGCATCGGGACCTTCGAGTAGAAGGTCTCCGCGACCTCGTCGGCCGGCGAATATCCTTTGAGCTCGATGCCGGCCGCGTTCGAGGCGGTTTGGATTGTCGAGAGAAAGGCGTCTTCCTGCGCATCCGGCGGGAGAACCTTGTTGAGCTCGCGAGCGTGCTGCTCGCGCAGAGCGAGCTCGCCCCGATCGGCGAAATACGTGGCCTGCACCTGTTGCTGGTCGACAAACTGGGTCTTGAGGTCTTTTTTCTGACGCTCTGCGCCCTCGATCTTGCTCGCGACGTCGGAATAGAAGATGAACCAGTAGCCAAAGAGGAGCAGCAGCGAGAGGCCGACGCCAATTCCGAATTTCCCCGCGAGCGGGATCTTGTTCAGCACCGATTGAGCCGGAGGGGGTGCCATTTCAGTATTTCACTTTCGCGCTGAGCTCGAACCTGAAGACATCCTGGTGTGACGCGGCGTCGCTCGTCTTGTTTCCAGGGTGCAGCTTGACGTCCGAGAAGTAGTCGCTGAACTTCAGCCGCCGTTCGAGCTCGCTCACGTCTTCCCCGTCACGCGCGAGGCCCGTCAGCTTCACGGTGCGGTTGGACTCCTCGTAGGTCGTAAGCCACAGGCGCCTCGGATCCCAGGTCGCGTTGTAGACCTCGGAGGGGTTATCGCGCTTGAGCTGCTCGAGCTTGTCGCGATCCGCGGTGGGTCCGCGGCCCGGGGTCAAGATCCGGGCGAGCTCGAGCAACGTCGACGTCGGCCCCGTTCGGGCCGCTTGCAGTTTCTCGATGGCGTCTTCGCGATCGCGGAGCTCTTTGAGCCTCGCCTGGATCGCAGGATGGTCGGCGATCTGCCGTTTGATGCCGTCGATCTGGCCCTGTATGCGCCCATTGTCGCTGACGAGCGCCGCGAGCTGGTCTTGCTTCACCTTCTGCACGAAGAGACAGAGAACGATGCACCCCACGAACGCGCCGAGGATGCCGAGCAGCCAGAATTGCGTCGGCTCGGCCCCTGGCTTTCGCCGGCCGGCCTGGCGCCTTTCCGGAAGGAGATTTACGCGGACCATTGGCGCTTCTCCTTGTCGCATCGAAGCGACAGCCCGAGCGCGACGACCATCTGGGACGACATCGCACGAAGCTGAGGCTCGTTGACGGCTTTTGCGTCGACGTCGATGGTCGCCATGGGATCGAAGACCTGAACGGGAACGCGGGCTCGCCGTTCGATCGCCTGCACGAGCGGGGCGAGGTACGCGCTGCCCCCGGAGATGTAAATCTTGCTTATCTCCTGTTCGCCGCTCGTCGCGAGGTAAAAATCGAGCGAGCGCTGAATCTCGCCAGCCAGCGCCTGAGACGCTTGGTTGATCGTCTGCATGACCTCTTGCGGGACAATCTGCGTCGTGCCGCCCCCGTGCTTGTAAGCCTCGGCTTGCTCGTACGAGCAAGAGAGCGCCTTGCGAATTTCTTCGGTGATGCCGTTACCCGCGTTCGTGATTTCGCGAGTAAACGCGCTCACCCCCCTGGCGACGATGTTGAGCGACGACACCGCAGCGCCCACGTTCAAGAGGCCGATCGTGCCGTCGCTAGGCAAACCGTATTGCTGCTCGAAGATATTTTGGATGGTGAAGGCGTTGATATCGACGATGACCGGCCGAAGCTTGGCTTCACGCAAGATGGCGGCGTAATCGTTGATCTCGTCCTTCTTCGCGGCCACGAGCAAGAGATCCATTTGCCCGGCCTCCGGGCGCTGCCGAAGGACCTCGTAGTCGATCGACATGAGCTTGATGTCGAACGGAATGTGCTGCTCCGCTTCCCAATGAATCTGCTCGTCCAGCTCGGCAGGGGTCATGATGGGGACCGTGATCTTGCGAACGATCACGCTCTGACCGTAGACCCCGATCGCCACGTCTCGCTGCTGGATCTTCGCATCGCGGAAAATCTTGGCGAGGGCCTCTGTGACGGCTCCCGAGTTCATCACGTGACCATCGATGATGGTCTGAGGGGCGAGCGGCGCCCAGCCGCATCGCGACACTTGCAGCTTCTTTCTTACCTCGCGAAGCTGCACGACCTTTATGGAGCTCGCGCCGATATCGACTCCGACGAGGTTCTTGCCTTCGGCCATTGCTTGGCTTTCCTGCGGTCGCGGGCATCGACTCGATGCACGCTCGCCCGTCGACAGTGTGGCATTGCGCAAAGTGCGCCGTCAAAAAGGCGGCAGAGCCGCGAATTTAGTTTGTGGCGTTTCGGCCGCTTTCGGCCTACGCAAAGAGGCCCATGCGGCTCGGCTCCATGGCTGCCTGTTTGTCCGTCTTGCTCGGATCGGCTTCCGCCCGGGGCGACGTCACCTATGTCGCCCAAAAGGGGCAGACGCTGGGGGGCATCGGTCGCCTCTTTCATGTGAGCCCCCAGGCGATTGCGAAGGCAAACCATCTTAAGGAGAGCTCGCAGCCCAACCCGGGGCAGGCGCTCATCATCCCCCAAGTCGATTCGTCGGCCTCGGGCCGTCGGGCTGAGCGGGGGACCATACAGGCCGAGCGCTATGGAGAGAAGATTCACATCCGCGTGAGGGACAGTCACGGTCGCATCGCTGACAACGCCTTGAAAGCGTTTCAGAATCTGATGCGGCAAGGGGCGGCAAGCTTCCCCGTCGATCCCCGACTCCTTTCCTTGGTGGGCATCGTCTCCGACCATTTCGGGGGCAAGACTTTGGAGGTCGTGAGCGGCTATCGGACCTACACCCCCGCCCAGTTTACGGCGCACTCGAACCATAATCTCGGCCGAGCTCTCGACTTCAAGATCGACGGCGTGAAAAACGAAGAGCTCTGGGCGTTTTGCCGCACGTTTCGGAGCGCTGGTTGCGGGTACTATCCGAACAGCGGTTTCGTGCACCTCGACGTTCGTGAAGCCAAGGCTTCGTGGATTGATAGGTCCCTGCCCGGGGAGCCCCCCCAATACGATGCGCCGGAGGCTCTGGCCGTCAAGAGCACGACCCGCGAGCCGCCCAACCCTCTTTGATTTGATCGACGCCGGACGAGGGGTCGAGAGTGGGACGAGGTGCGTGTCAGCGCTTGTCGACAGGGGGTCGACAGAACCCCTGGTGGGTATGTGGCGACCGCGTCAAGGAATCGACATGTCCATGGAAAGAATCGGAATCGTGCGTCTGCACTTAACTTCAAGGGGTCATCGTATACCCATGCCGGAGCACCCATCTCGAGCAACGACTTGAATTAACTAGGGTGCGCTTGTTGGCACGCCGCGAGCATTACTGCCCGCCGCGTCATGAAAGATTGTCCCGCCAAGAAGCCCACATCGTCGTCGCCGTCGCGCGAAGAGCTGACTGGGTACATGTACCTGGTGCATCAGGTGGTGGCGCGCGTCCTGCGCAAGCTCCCGCCAAACGTGCTTCGCGACGATCTGGTGGCTGCGGGCACCTTTGGCCTGGTCGATGCGCTTCGCAAGAGCACGGAGCGCGGCCCGGCTTTCGATTGGTATGCCCGGATACGCATTAGGGGGGCAGTGGTCGATGAGCTTCGGGCGCAAGACTGGCTGACCCGGCGCGCAAGGACTCGGGTCGCTCGGGCTCAGGCCCAAGGCGAGGTCGGGTCGGTGGCCGTCGTCGGCTTCGATGACCTGCCCGAGTCCCAAGCGCAGGCCTTGGCCGACCAGTCGGTGGCGACGCCGCAGGAGCAAGTCGAGCAACGTATGGATCGGCTGGCCCTCGAGAGGGCGGTCGCGCTCTTGCCCGAGCGCGAGGCTAGCATCGTCGGCTGGCACTACTTCGAAGGCATCCCCTTCAAGACCATCGCGGTGCGTCTAAGCGTGAGCGAGCCCCGCGTTTCGCAGCTACATGCGCGAGCCATGGGCCGCCTGCGGGCCACTCTGACCGAGCAAACGGGCGCCGCGGCGGCGTGAACCGTCGAGAGCGACGCGAGTCGCTACTTCGATCGGACCGCCTGCGCGACCACGACCACCGGGTCGAACCGGAACGCGCGCGGCGCAAGCGGCGTCCCGATGGCGTAAAGGACTGATTCGTCGTACTTGCCGCGCGGCGGAGTCGACGTTCCCGTTCGGTCGAGAAATCCGGTCGCGTGGACGCCCCGGTCCAGAGAGAGGGCCTGCACGCATCCGGCGCGAGCCAGCACTTCAGCCAAGGGTCCGGGGCCCGCGAGCGCGCCGCGTGCCAGAACGACCCGGCCTCCTGGAGCGAGGCCGATCGCGCTACGCATGATGACTGAACCATCTTGCGCGACGACGGGCTGACCGTCCCAAAGCAAGAGCGGCAGCTCGACAAGCTCATCGTGCGCACCGAGCGGGGGCACTTCGTCGGCACGCTCGATCGCGAGTCGCCCATCGCTGGCCAAGACGAGGGCGCCGGCGACAGCACCACCTCGCACCGCCACGGCTAGCCTCCCGTCGGTGGCCAGCCCCAAAGATCGCCGCTCCGGCGCGACACCCATCCCCGCGGCGAGCAGGACATGATGGGCTTCATCGCCCACGATTTCCCGGAGCGGAGAAGCTAGAACGGCTTCCTTCGCTCCGGCGCGAACGCGCCAAGCCGCGCGCCCCGGCTCGATGTCGAGCAGCTCGATGCTGCTGCCGCCCGGCCCCTCGACGCGCGAGCGCCATAACCCGGGGAGCCATCCGGGGGGCGGCTGCGTACCGTCGTCGGCCGCCCAGGCAGCCGCGCCGTGAATCGCCGGGGGCGTCGGATCGCGCGTGGCCACAAAGAAGAAATCCTTCGGCGCGTACTGAATATAGCGGTCGACGGGAATCGACATCGCAGAAGTGAGAAGCTGCGATTTGTATTTTCTCGCGGCCAAATCATCGATTGCCGTGAACAGAAAGCCCGTGTGGTACGGGTTCATGTCAAGGTGCAGGCCATATTCGCAGCCCGCCATCTGCAAAGCCTTGCCGAGCGTGGTCGCGCTGAGATCATCGCCCCAGGCATAGAGAAGGTGACCCGCTGTCGTGACACACAGGGCCGTCCGCTCCGTTTGCGCACCCTTGCCGGGGAGTGTGAAGCCCCACAGGTTTCTCCCGGTCGGATTGAGCTGCCCCCGATCCACCAGTGGGTCGAGGTTTTGACGAAACGAGACGATGTCATCATCGGCTATTCCGACGATGCCTCCGATTTTTCGCTCGGCGCCCCAGGTCCCGAACCCCGCGCGCCCGTCACGCAGAACGACGACGGTCGCCGAGCCAGGCACGGGAGGAAGCAGGACGCGCCTGTCGACCATCATCCCGTAGTGTCCATGCTCTGTTTTGAAGGCGCCATTGAAGGCGGCCGCGACGCGACGATAAACGAGAGGGTCCCGCGGAATTCTACCCAGGCCAGGAGGGCCCGTGAGCGGTTCCGGATCCTCGACGCCCGCCTGCATTCCGAGATCGAGCTGGCGCGTGTCCATCGCCACGAGCAGCACTCGCGAATACGGCCTGTCCGCGTCCGGCCGCACGAACGTCTGCGAGAAGGGCGCAGGCGCATCGGGCAATGCTTCGGGTACGCGCCGCAACCAAGGAATGTCTGGGGTCACCCATTCGCCCTCCCCGGGCTCGGGCGACTTCCACATCGTCGGGATGGGCTGCGGGGGCCAATGCGCCTCCTCGACGGACGCGCGCGAAGTGTCGAGCGGGGGCGTCACCGGCTCCGTGTTGGCGACCACGTCGGTCGAGGCACCTCCCGACGAGAAGGTGACCCGGCGATAGACATCGCGCGTCGCAAGTGCCTGGTCTTCGAGCCACGCAATGGGGGCCGGGCCGATCCAAGACACGGCTCGTAGCGTGTCGACCAGCCAGTGTGAAAACCGCTTCGGAAGATGCATCGAAGCATCCGCGCGTACGGCCGGCGATGGCGGGTCGAGCTCACCACTCGCGAGATCGACTCGCGCCGCGCTTCGGGTGGGTGGGTGCCGAGAGTCTCCATAGAGAACCGTAATATCGAGCGCGTCCTCCCCAAGCTTCAGGCCCACCGCATTTCCGGGCGATTCCAGCGTCACTTGCACACGGCCAATGCCGGCAGCGCGCCCCGTGCGCTGAACGTTGGTGAGCGCAGCCATGCCTCGATCGGATAGCTGCGTGGTCTTGTTCTGCGTCCCTTCACCCTGCAGAAGGAGAAGAGTGACGCCCTGTTCCTGCCCGTAGGCCCGCGTCGCGAATGCCGCATAGCCACCTCGGACGACGAGCTCGTGGTCGTCGCCCAATGGAGTGTTCGTAAGGTCGTGAAGCTCTGCGATCTGGAGCACGCTCCCGTCCGGGGCCACCCGAGCGCGTGCGCACCAAACGTCCCGGGTGTCATCCCCCGCGCCCCGCGCCAAAAAGAGGAGCCATCGGCCGAAGAGGAGGTCGACGGCGGCGCCTCGCGAAGGCTCCCAGCGCACATCGCGCGGCTCGACGGTGGCGGCCCCGATACCCCGAGCTAGCGCGCTAGAAAGAGCGCCAAGGTCCCGGCCGGGAGCCGCAGGGGCGATCGCGTAAGCCGTCCCGGCGAGAAAGCCGCAGACGCCGACGAGCGGCGCATGGACGCGCGCCCAGCTCCTCGCGGCTGTACGTCGGATGGGGAGCGAGAGTGCCATGGCGCAGCCGAGAGCACATGGGTTATCACGTGGAGCGCGGGGCCCCGATGAGTATCCGAATCGCGCTCGCTGCTTCCGCTTTGTTCGCGGCGGTAGCTTGGACGCCGGTTGCTCGCGCTACTCCGTCGGCCCACCTCGTTTACTCGCGGGGTGCAGGCACCGAGGAGTGTCCGGACGAGACGGCGCTGAGGCGCGCGGTAGCGCTCCGCGTTGGGTACGATCCGTTTTTCTCATGGGCGGACAAGACCATCGTGGCCTCGGTGCTCCGGGCCCAGCCGCGCGGGTTCGTCGTACGGGTGCATCTCGTGGACCGTGAGGGGATCGAGCACGGAACGCGCGAGCTTGGCACCGACGGAAAGTGCGCGGATCTGCTCGACGCCGCAGCCCTCGCGATTGCGATCGCCATCGACCCGCTGCTGCTCGTCGCGCAGCCGAAACCCACGCCGGAGCCCGCGCCGGAGCCCGAAGCGGCGCCTGAACCCATGGTGAAGGCTACGGGTGCTCCAGCTCGGCGGCCTGTAGAGACGTCGCGGACGAGTCCTCGGGTTGGGTTTACGGCCAGTGCCGGCGCTGTAGTATCGCTGGCCGTAGCCCCCGCTCCTGCGACCGGCCTCTCCATCGGAGGAGAGGCCCGATGGCGTCAGGTGTCGCTGGGTGTCGAGGCGCGCATCGACGCGCCCGCGAGTCACACGCTCTCGGCGCCGAGTGGTTTGGGGCTCGATACAGTTTCGCTTTCGTCCTGGCTTGTCACCGCCACCGTGGCTCCGTGCGTCCACGCGAGGGCTCTGATTGGATGCGCTCTGGGGCAGATCGGGAGCGTGCAGGCGAGTACCGCGGCGAGCATCGGGTCGGCACCCTGGCTTGCCGCCGGAGCCCGCGTCGGCACGGCCATACCCCTTGGAGGCGGCGGCTCGCTTCGCGTACGGGCGGATCTTCTCGCCAATCTCGACCGAGCCGAAATCTCTATTGACGGCGTGATGGCATGGAAAGCACGGCTCTTTTGCACATCCTATGGGGTTGATGTGCTCGTGCCTTTTTTATGACGACAAAGAGCCACGACGACCAATCTATCTCGGTGCTCTCTCACGCGGCGTCGGACCTCGGAGACGACTGGGCAGGCGGTGACTTCAAAAGGCTATTTGCGATGCACGCTGGATACGTATGGAGCTGCTTGCGTCGGATGGGCATACCTTCGTCCGACATCGAAGACCTCACCCACGACGTATTTCTGCAGGTTCATCGGCACCTGGGCGATTTCGACACCAGCCGACCCGTGCGCCCTTGGCTCTTCGGCTTCGCCTTTCGCATCGCGTCGCAACACCGCAGGCGAGCGCACAGGCGCTACGAATTCGCAGGCGACGCCGACGCCGCCGCGGATCCAGGAGCGCTTCCCGATCAGGACCTCGCGACGGCCGAGGACCGAAGGCTCGTTCTGGCGGCTCTCGATGGGGTCGACCTTCAGAGGCGCGGGGTCTTCGTCCTTCATGACATCGACGGCGCCGACATGAAAGTCATCGCTCAGACCCTTGGCATTCCGGTCAACACCGCGTATTCGCGCCTTCGCGTCGCGCGCGCTGAGTTTGCCGCCGCGGTCAAACGGCTCAGGCCGAGCCGGGGGCGATCGTGAGTCGCGAGGTTCTCGCGCCGCTCGAGCCCGAGCTCGAAGCGCTGCTCCAGAGCGAACGGCTCGCGTCGCCGCCTGCGGACGCGCTCGACCGAGTCTGGACCCGGTTGGCTGTTTCCGTCGCGAGTGGGAGTCCGGGAGGCGGTCATCCGGGTGAGGGGGCCGCGGCGGCGCCTCCCTCTAGAGGATGGCTTGGAGCTCATGCGAGAGCCGCGGTGATTGCCGCGTTCGTGGGAGGCGGCGCCGTTGGCGCAGCCCTGGTCACGGCGCTGCGCCCGCTACCGGCCGAACGGATCGTGTACGTCGATAGGCGGGTGCCCGAAACGGGGGCGCCTGCACAGCGGAGCCTTCCTCGGATCGCGGAGCCGGTGACCGAGGCCAAGGATCTCCCGAGCTCGAGCGAGGAGCCGAAACCAGAGCCCGTCGCGCCACCGGCGGCGCGGCGGACGGCGGCACCCTCGGCGTCAGCTTCTTTGGCCGCCGAACGCGTGGTGCTCGACGAGGCCCGGAGCGCGCTCTCCGAAGGTGACGCCTCGCGAGCCCTTGCCCTGACCGAGACCCACGCTCAGCGCTTCGCGCACCCGCAACTCGGCGAGGAGCGCGAGGCTCTGGCCATTCAGGCGCTCGTCAGCGGCGGCCGCTACTATAACGCTCGCGCGCGCGCTGCGCGTTTCCGGGCGACGTGGCCGAGCAGCCTGTTTTTGCCCGCCGTAGAGGCTAGCGTGGCCTCGATTCCCTGAGGCGTCGCCGGGCGCGACGAGGATCAAGGAGGCATCGATGGGGGAAAGGACCGCGCACACCTGCTTGGCCGCCATGACGCTTCTCGGGTGCGGCGCGAAGATCGATCTCGTAGTCACGCCTGGGCCGAGCGTGCAAGCAGCAGCGCCGCCCAACGGAAGCCCCGGCTGCGGCAAGGCGTGGAGGCAGGCAACGGGGCAGTTCGTCGAGCAACCCAACGTGATCGTTTCCGGCGGGGCGGAAGCTGACGGCGGGCCGCTGCCGCCAGGAAGCGACGTGCGCGGCTACTGGGTCCTGGTGCCAAACGACTACGATCCCAATACGGCATACCGGGTGATCTACGAGGGCGTGGACTGCGGAGACCCGAGTATTTCGAACAGCGGGAGTCAGGGGTACGAATATCAACTGTTCGACGATGGAGAAGCCATTCAGGTTGGCTTGGACGTCGATCCGGATCGCGCGGCTGACCATTGCTACGACGACAGAAACCCGACGTCGAACGACTTCTCCTTTTTCCCGTGGCTCACGGCTCAGATCGAGAGCGAGCTATGCGTCGATATGAAACACGAGTTTATCTCGGGCTACAGCACGGGCGCTTACCTCGCCAACCAGCTCGGGTGCGCCTTCCCCGACAAGCTTCGGGGACAAGTCCTCGTTTCAGGGGGCGAGCCCGTGAGCCAGCCGACGTGCGTCGACCATCCGATTGCGGCGTTCTTCGTTCACGATACCGACGACTTCGACAACCCCTACGGTCTGATTCTGCCGGCTTGCGCTCGCACCCTACGCCAGAATGGATGCACCAACACGGACTGCAGCGACCCCACGGACGCGGGAGATACGATTCCGTACACCTTGCCCGCTAGCATCACGCCTCCGCCCGGAACGCAGTGCACGCAGTTTACCGGCTGCGGCCAGAATCCTGTCGTCTTTTGCACGACGTTCGGCCAGATGCACGGAATGCAGGGCTCGTGGGTCGTTCCCGCCTTCTGGGATTTCATGAGAAACAGGCTGCAGTAGCTCTCCTGAGAGCCCTTCCTCGGCTCGCCCGGCTCGTGGGGTTCGCTCCGTTGGATGACGAGATCAAGCGACTAGGGAGTGACCGTGACGCTCTCGCCATGCAGGTCGTTGAGCGCTTGCTCGCACTCGTCGACGACGAGCTTGTGTCCGACGCGCCCAGCGGCGACGCGGGCTTTCTCGTACTCGGCGATGGCGGGCTCGACGCGTCCCCGACGGTGCAGGAGCCGAGCCAGAAGCAAGCGCCCGGCGACGACCTCCCTCGTGAAGCCCTGGCTCTCGGCGTATCCAAGCCCTTGAGCGAGCAGCTTGTCTGCATCGCCCATCCCCTGCAGGCCGTCGAGAAAAGCGAGGAGCATGCGCGCGTAGTTGGCGAACCGCTCGTGGCCACCCTCTTCGCTGAGCTCGAGCGCCTGCCGAATGGCTCCATAGGCTCGCGCCGACTCGCCGGAGTCGACCAGGACTTCGCCGAGGTGCAGCAAGTTGGACAAGACTTCGTGGGTGAGCCCGACTTCCCGGGCCATATCGATCGCTATTTCGCCTTGCAACGCCGCAGACCGAAACTCGTGCGTGAGGTGGTCGACGATGGCACGCACCTTCGTTCGCTCCACAGCCGCCATGCGGTCGTCGGGCAAGAGTTGCTCGGCTCGTTTTAGCTGGTCGAGCGCGGTTGTACGCTCGCCCCGGCCGGCAAAGGCCCGCGCGGAAAGGAGCGCCACGTTGTGCCCGTCTTGGGCGTCGACCGCTTCGGGCACGACGACACGGAGATCCGTCAGAAGGGTCGACGCGCGCCTGTAGTCACCCTGCGAGAGGGCGAGCTCGACGCCGGCCACGAGCACGCGCCCGATGAGATCCGCCTCCGAGCCCGCGACATCGGCTGCGTGATCCAGCCGCCGGCGGGCTTCGTGCACCAGTTGCACCGCGGTGAAGACGTGAGCCGCGGCTACGTGGGTTCGCACGCGTACTTCGCGAAGGCTCGGACCGTCGGGTCCTCCTTGGTCGACGCGCGCGGTCACTCGCTGGCAGAGCTCTGTCGCGTCTGGCAGAGCGCGAACGGCGCGAACGGCCGCCGCCAACCCGAAGAGCCACGCCGCGAGCTCCTCGGCGCTTCGCCGTGGGGGATCCGCGAGAGCGATGGCTCGCGCATAGTCGCGGGCCGCGGCTTCGAGCTGGCGCGTTTCGAGCCGGCGCGCGCCACTCTTGGCATAGTACCCGGCGGCCCGCTCGCGCTCGCCTGCTTCGCAAAGATGGCTGGCGATGCGGGCGGCGTTCTCCCCTGGCCGCGCTCCCATCGTCGTCTCGAGGGCCTGACCCGCCGCGGCATGCATCTCGCGAGCAGCCTCGGGGGTAAGCGAATCAGCGACGATCTCAGGGACGAGCGGAGAAGCAAACCGGAGCTCGCTCGGACCGCGGTCCACCATGAAATCGCGCTGCTTGAGCGCCGCAATCGAGCGCTCGAGAGACGGCATCGGCTCGCCGAGCATGTTCGACAGCACGTTCACGTCGATCGGATCGCCCAGTATGGCCGCCGCTTGCAGCGTCGTCCGCTCGGCGCCGCCGAGACGCGCCATCCGAGAGGCCACTAGACCCCGGAGAGTCTTGGGCAGGACGAGATCTTGGCCGGCCAAGCTCATCGCGGCGATGTGACGTTCGACGACGGTGATGGCGCCCGCTTCCACCAGGGCCTTGATGACTTCTTCGACGAAAAGCGGATGACCGCCGGCTCGGGCTCGCACGAAGCGGAGCAGATCCTCGGGCACGATCTCGACTCCGAGGCGCAATCCGATGAGTCGCTCGACCTCGGACGGCGCGAGATCGACGAGATCGATGCCGACGTGCTCGGAGGAAGTTGCGAGCGGATTCGAAAACCCCGTTCGAGCGGCGAACGCGAAAACGAGGCGCGATTGTCGAAGGCGCCGGAGAACCTCGTCGAGGACGGCAAAGCTCTCTTCGTCCATCGCGTGCGCGACGTCCCACGCGAAGGTGTGTGGCCGATCTTCGCAAAGGCTCTGAACCATGCGCGCGAAGGCCTGGCGCAGTCGCGCGTTCGCGTTCCCTGGAGGCGAGGGCACGGTCGCCCCGAGGACCGTGAGAACGGCGTTTACTTCATCGGCCGGGAGCCCGAGCGCGCGAAGGCGGGGCACCACCGTGAGAATGCGGTCGTTGGCGTCCCCCTCGGCCGTACCGCACAAGACCTGGAGCATGGAGACGATCGCCGACAGCGAAAACTCCCGGCCCTGAGGCGGGCAGGCTGCGACGTGAAACCCGACGTTATAACCACCTTTGCGGATGCGCCGCTCCACTTCGTAAAGAAGCCTGGTCTTGCCTACGCCGTGATCGCCGCGAAGAGTCAGCACGCGCGTGGTCCGACGCGTCGCGCTCGCCAGGACCTCGCCGATGCGGCGTAGCTCCTCTTTGCGTCCCACGAATCGACCAAACGCCTCCCCGGGCAGGCGCACGTCCTTCACCAGGACGGCGGAGACGTTCGACGTCGGCTGATCGTTGTCGGTCATCGGCTCGAACTCGAAAAAAGCCCGCACCTGCCGCATTCCCTGGGTGCTCACGGCGACCTGCCCCTCGCGCACGCGCGCGAGGTCACGTGCCGTCGCAAGGAGCGTTTCGAGCCGCTCGTCGTCCGTCGGCTCGCCCGAACGCGACACGTGAATGCGGCCGATGTGCAAGCCAGCGCTCGGTGGTCGAGACGCATCGAGGCTTCGGAGCGCGACGAGCGCACACCGCGTCGCCATTTCCGTGTCTCGCCCGTCGGGGTCGCCCAGCCCAAAGAGCGCCGCGATGTGTCCGGCCTCCTTGCGCATCACCCGGCCGCCCCAGCGTTCGAGGATGTTCGACGCCTTGGCGAACACCGAGGGCTCCGCGTCGCGCGGAAGCTCGAGGACCAGACCCGTCACTTCACGCCGCTCGCCCATCTCGACCGCGCGATCGATGGCGACATATCGGGCACTGGTCGAAACGCGAACGCTCGACGCGTTGCGGGACGCCGGGATCTCCACGGGCGTGCGCTCGGTGCTGGGCAGTGTTGCGTCCGCTTCGAGCAGCGGCCGACGCGGCGGAGCGGGGCCGCTCTCGGTCGGGTCTCGAAATCGCGCCAGAAACTCGGCGAGATCGTTCGCCCCGAAGCGACTCCCCTGCGCGTAGAGAAACGCGAGAAGCGCCTCGTACATGCTTCCGGCGTCCGCGTAGCGTTCGGCGGGATCCGCGGCCATGGCCGTTCGTACGATGGCGGCAAGCTCGGACGGCGCGTCGGGCCGAAGAAGCTCGATAGGCGGGTACTCGCACGCTCGAACGCGGCGAAGGGTCTCGAACGTGGTGGGTGCGTTGAAAGGATTGACCCCGGCCACGCACTCGTAGAGGACGGTTCCGAGCGAGAAGAGATCGCTGCGGGCGTCTATCGATTCACCCTGAGCTTGCTCGGGGCTCATGTATCCGAATTTTCCGTGCAGGGCGGTGGAGGGAGCCTCTTCGTCGTCACCAGCGTCGAGCAGGCCGCGCGCCTTCGCGATGCCGAAGTCGGTGACCTTTACCTCGCCCTCGAACGAAAGAAGGACGTTCTGGGGCGAGACATCGCGGTGGACGATGCCAAGGGGTCGCATCCTATCGTCGCGTCGCCGGTGCGCATGGTCGAGCCCCTTGGCAACCTCGGAGGCGACATAGACTCCCAACTGGACGGGCAGAGGCGCCTGAAGACGACGGCTGCGGCCGAGGACGGTCGCGAGATCCAGGCCATGCACGTACTCCATCGCCATGTAGTAGGCGTCGGGGGGGCTGGCTCCGGAGCCTTCACTTGCTGAAGCTTTGCCGAGGTCGAACACCTGCACGATGTTCGCGTGCGAAAGCCGAACGGCGAGCTTGGCCTCGTGGATGAACATCTCGACGAATTCGGGGCTACGCGCGAGCTCCGGCAAGATGCGCTTGATGACGAGGATCTTCTCGAAACCCTCGACGCCATAGCTCTTGGCCTTGAAGACCTCTGCCATCCCGCCCTGGCCGAGTCGCTCGAGCAGACGATAGCGACCGAAAGATGAGCTCACTTCGCCACCATCCCGGACCCGTCTATCGGGCTGCTGCCCTCCGCCGCGCCTCGTCATCAAAGGCTACCCCCGCGGTCAAAGCAACTCGCCGCACGGAATGCGCTACCCTACCACCCTCTCGCCCTTCGTGCGAGGTCCGGCGCTACCCAGGGCAGAGGCCTTCGCCGAGCCCGCCCGGCGCGCCACCTGTCGACTGCGGTCATGTTATGACCGCCCCGTGCCGGGAGCCCTGGTCGTCGCGACAAACGTACGGAAGTCCTTTCGTCACATGGGGCGGACGCTCGACGTCCTGCGCGGAATCGACCTGGAGATCCACGACGGTGAGATCGTAGGCATCGTCGGGCCATCGGGGGCTGGCAAGTCCACGCTCCTTCATTGCATGGGCACTCTCGACGTGCCGACTTCCGGCTCGATCCGCCTGGCAGGCGAGGAGATCACGCGGATGACGGGCTCTCGGCTGGCGGAGCTCCGAAACCGGACCGTCGGCTTCGTGTTTCAGTTCCACCATTTGCTGCCGGAGTTCAACGCGCTCGAGAACGTGGCGATGCCCGGGATCGTCCGGGGTCTGTCGAGACGCGAAATCGAGCCCAGGGCCCAAGCCTTGCTGGAGGAGGTCGGCCTTCGCGACCGCACTCTTCACCGTCCTGGCGAGCTATCCGGGGGCGAGCAACAGCGGGTTGCGTTGGCTCGCGCCATCGTCCTCGAGCCAAGACTACTGCTCGCCGACGAACCCACGGGAAACCTCGATTCGGCGACCAGCGCGCAAATTCACGAGCTATTTTTCGCCATCAACAAGCATCGCGGTACGACCATCGTCGTCGTCACTCACAACGCCGCCCTGGCCGCAAGCATGCCGCGCGTCGTCGCGCTCCGCGACGGGAGCGTCGAAAAGGACGAACGCCAGAATGGGGCCGCGGAGCGTCCCGCCGTTGTCCTTACCAGCGAACGATGACGGTCGGCGGCGTGACATGCACCGTGCACTGGTCGATGGAGACCAGCACCGGGAGCGCGTCCGACCCGTGGTCCGCCGACGACGTAACCTGAGCGTGCGCGACCACTTGGTCGGAGCGTAGCGCCCGCACCACCTCCGGCGGACAGCTCAGCCTCACGTCAACCTCCGACGGCTGGGCTTTCGCGGTTGCACGGCCGACGACCGCGACAGGAACGCGGGCAAACGGGCGATCGACCAATTCACGCAGAACCTCGACGCTGGCCGACACGCTCGGCACATCGTAGGAAACGCGGGCCGGCGGCGCGTCGATGGCAAGCTGCCGCGTGTACTTGCCCGCGGGCAGGCCAGTGACGTCGAACGCGTCGGCATGCGCATGCTGCAGCACCATGACCTGGCTCTTGGGGCCTCTCGCGTGGACGAAAGCGGGGACGGCGGCGGGCGCCCCCCTGACGACGAATCCGCTCGCGGCGGCCCCGACGATCCCTACCTCGACGGGAACGTCGAGGACGACGCGATCTTCCCAGACGAGATCCACGGCCGGTGGGTCGATGTGCTCGACCTTCACGCCGGGCGGGACCGGAATCATCGACGGCTCGAAGGCGATCTGCTGCTCGTCGCCGCTACGGAGGTCGACGAAGACGCTCCCGAGATCGTCGACGTGCAGGTCGTCGAGCGTCGAGCGGGGCCCACGCACGGTGACACGTATTTGCGCGGGAATCGCGGTCACGAGCTCTCGAGTCGCCGGCTCGCGCGGCGTGAGCGCGACCACGCTCAGGAGAAGCGACCGCTGCGCATCTTGGGAGCCATGCACCAGCGCATAGAGCACGAGCGCCGACGCGAGTGACAAAAGTTTGAGGTTGAGGTTCTCGGTGAGTGCCGAGCGAAGGCGATAAGCCAGGTCCAAGGCCATCTCAGTCGTCGCCTTTCGGGGTGAACGGCGGAGTGGGGACCGGCGCGGGCCTGGGCGTTTCGATCGGTTTGGCCGCCGCCATCGGCCGAGGTGCAACCTTGGGGGCGTCGGGCCGGGGCCGTGAATCGCCGCGCGATGCCGATGATGGCGGGGGAGAGCCTTCGTCGACGCTCTCCGCGGGTGCCGCAGGAGGCAGCGGCGCGGCAGAGCCGGCCGCCACGGCGTCGTCGTCGGCGCGCGAGCTCGTGGCCGGGGCCACGCGGAAGGCGCCCGTCGTCATCTGGGTGACGGTGCTTCCCCGCTTGGATGGAACCTTGCCCCGCTTTCTGACCCGCTGACCAAACAGGCCAAGAAGTGCCTGTCGAAGCGAGGCCCCATCGAGATTGGTGACGATGTTTCCGTTGAAACAAAAGCTGATGCTTCCGCGCTCCTCGCTCACGACGACGACGACCGCATCGGTCTCTTCGGTGATCCCGAGCGCGGCGCGGTGACGCGACCCCAGCGACTTGTCGAGTACCTTGGTGTCCGGCATCGGAAAGAAGACGCCGGCCTTCGCGATCCGGAGGTTACGGATGATGACAGCGCCATCGTGAAGCTTGTTCAAGCTCTCGGGGACGAAGAGGCTGACGAGCAACTCGCGCTGTACGGCCGCATCGATGACGGTGCCCTGACCGACGACGAATTCGTCGAGGTTGGCGTCTTGTTCGAAGGCAATCAGAGCTCCGATGCGATGTCGGGCCAACTCGGTCGCGGCGGCCACGACTTCGTCGATGGCCTTGGATTCCTGCTGCCGAGCCAAGCCCGCGAGAAACGCTCGCGCGCCGACGCGCATCAAGCCGCGGCGAATGTCGTTCTGAAAGACGACGATCACGATGAGAGGAATGGACGAGAGAAGCTCGTGCAAAAGATTGAACAGCGTGATGAGGCCCGCCCACTTGGACAGGCCGTACACGAGAGAGATGACGCCCAGGCCGATGCCCATCTGCATCGCGCGCGTGCCGCGAAGGACCAGCAGGGCTCGGTAGACCACGTAGGTCACGAGCAGAATGTCCGCGACGTCGGTCAGCACCAGCGGGAGCGGACGATGCGCGAAGAGATGGAGAAATCCCGAGAGAACCTCGAGCACGGAGCTACTTTCCTTCCACTCGACGGGCGAGGTCTATGGCCTGGCGCGTCGCGCGGACGTCGTGCACCCGAAGGATGGCAGCGCCCGCCCGCGCGGCGTGCAGGGCGGCGGCTATCGAAGCGCCCAAGCGCTCCTCCGGGACGGCTCCGGGATCGACCGTCGTGAGGAAGGATTTCCGACTTGCGCCCACGGCAACCGGAACACCGACGGCGTCGACGATCTCTCTCAGTCGGGCGAGAAGGTCCGTGCTCTGTGGGGCGCTCTTGGCGAAGCCAAGGCCGGGATCCATCACGAGGCCATCGGGCGACACGCCGAGCGAAAGGGCTTGCTTTGCGGCGGCTCGCCATTCGGAGCAAACCTCTCGCACGATGTCCTCGTACCCGTCGGTGGGATACGCGCCGAAGCCCGCCATCTCCAGCGGCCTCCCGCGGGTGTGCATGAGAACGAGCGCCGCCCCGGCTCGGGCAACGACGCCCCCTAGAGCCGGCTCTCGGAGACAGGATACGTCGTTGACGACGCAGGCGCCCTGGTCGAGGCAAGCAGCCGCAACCTCGGCGCTGGCGGTATCCACCGAGACGCACGCGCCCGCCGCCACAGCATATCGAACGACCTCGAGGATCCGAACGAGCTGGTCGCCGGCTGAAACGGGAGCCGCGCCGGGCCTCGTCGACTCGCCTCCGATGTCGATTAGGTCAGCGCCTTCCGCGAGGAGCTCATCGACGCGAGCTCGGGCGGCCTCGGGAGCGAAGAACCGCCCGCCATCACTGAAGGAATCGGGGGTGACGTTGCAGATCCCCATGAGCGCGAGACCTCGCCCGGCCCGAGCGCGAGCGAGCACATGCCGGAAGGCTTCGACTCCACGATGCACCTGACTGCCCTTCTCCTAACGGCGAAATGCCGCCACCCATCCTCTCATTGGCTAGCAACACGCGCTTGCTCGGGCAACGGGCAATCGCCGCATTGACCGCGAAAGACTGGCTCTCTCTGCTCACGCGCTGGAGGGGGCTTCGCCAGCAAACTGCTCGCTGGCGCCGAGCGCGCCGGCGTCGGGCGGGCCTCGCATGGGCTGGATCGTCCTCCAGGTGGAAGCGTAATCCTTCCGAATCCGTCCGACGGCGCCCATTAGCGCCGCTCCGTCTGCCTCGCCTCGCGCGACAGGCTGAGCGCCGTCGGGCGTCCAGCGCACGAGCTTCGTGCCCGAGAGCGGCGCGGGGCTCGACGGCGGCATCTCGAGAGCCGCCGAGTGCACAATCGGCACGAACTCGGCCCCTCGACGTACCCCAACAGCCGCACGGACTACGGCACCCTCGGCGAGGTCGTGCACAAAGAGCTCCCCGAGCGTCGCGCGGACCTCGATGTCGCGAATCGACGAATTGGGCCCGCTCCACGCGGGCTGCACAGCGACCACGCGGATCACGATTGCCCGCTCGGCCAAGCTCGGGCAAAGATCCTCGATCGTGCGCTCGCGAACTTCCCAGTAGAGGTAGAGCGTGCGCGGATCGACGGCGAGAGCGACGCACTCGTTGACGTCGTAACGCGGAGGCAACGGGGCATCGTCCAGCATGTGCGAGGGCTCCGCGGCAGGCGCGGGCGCCGCGGGCAGGGGCGGTGCGGGTGGACGCGCAGCGGCCTGCGCACTCGCGACAGCCGCGGGATCCTCGGAGTCCTCGGAATCCGTCTCGGGAGGCATTTGCGGCGAAGGGACCGCAAAGGCTGCGTCGCGCAATCGAGCCAGCAGCGCTTTTGCCGTAGCGTGCTCGGGCTCGGCGGAAACGACCCGCTCAAGAGTCTCGATCGCACGCTCCCGGTAACCCTGCGCCACGTAGATCTCGGCCAACGTCAGCGTGGGAAGTGCCGCCGGCGCGCTCGCGCGCACCGCGGGCCGGCCGACGGCGCGGATCCGGTCGGCTGTCTCGGGCCTGTTCAAGCCACGTTCGACCAAACGCGCGAGCAAGTCGCGAGCGCGACCGAAGAGACCACGGGCGCGCTCCTTGGTGACATCGTCGATTGCGCTCCGCAGGAGAAGCTCGTCGACGAGCTCGGGACGGGTAAGGATGCGGGCTCTGGCGACGCCGGCTCCCTCGGCGCGAGCGATGAGCGCATCTCGGTCTAGACGTTCGAGCTCAGCGCGGTTCACGCTCGCCTCGCAGCATCCGCACCCAGGGCGTCGCGCTCCAATAGCGCCCGGCCATGCACGACGTCCTGGGCGATGTGGGCCTTGAGCTCGTCCAGTGAGGCGAATTTTTTCTCGTCCCGCAGTTTGGCTACGAAGTGCACCCTCAGGTGGGCTCCATAGAGCTCACCCGATACGTCGAGCAAGTGAGCTTCCAACACTCGCTGGTCGCCGCCGATGGTAGGTCGAACCCCAAGGTTCGCGAGCCCGCGTGCGATGCGTTCGTATCGAGGTTCCCGGTCGTCGCGTCGATCGACGGTGACCGCGTACACCCCGTTTGGCGGAAGTAGCTCCGTCACGCCTCCGAGGTTTGCTGTGGGAAAGCCTATGGTGCGACCTCGCGCGTCACCGTGGACGACCACGCCCGTCACCGAGTGCGGACGCCCGAGGACTCGTCGTACCTCGTCGAGGTCGCCTGACACGAGCGCGTCGCGGGCGCGCGTGCTCGAGTAAGGTCCGCGGCTGTCGCTCGCAACATCGGGTACTTGTACGGCAAATCCGTGCTCTCGGCCCATCTTGCGAAGCAAGGACAAGTCTCCGGTTCGCCTCACGCCAAACCTGAAGTTCTCCCCGACGACGACGATCCGGGCTCGCAGCCAATCGGCGACCAATTCGGCGGCGAACCGCTGGGGAGACCACGAGGCGAACGCGAGGTCGAAACGCCGGACATACACGCGCTCGACACCAGCCTTGCCCATGAGGTCGACGCGGTCCTCCAGCGAGGTGAGGAGCGGCTGGGCCCCCGTGCCCAGGACCTGCGCGGGATGGGGGTCGAACGTCAGGGCGCAGACTGCGAGAGGCTGAGCGCCTCGAGCGAGGGCGACGGCTTGCCCGAGCACGGCTTGATGGCCGCGATGCACCCCGTCGAAATTGCCGATGACCAGAGCGCAAGCCTCGGCTTCGAGCGCGGGGAGGGGCGTCGCCTCCTCGAGCCGAATCAGCCGTGGCAAGGTCATTCTAGACGCCTAGTTAGCACCGCGGCAGAAGAGCGTCGCGTCCGGACCGGTACTCGATGTACCTTTGCCCGGCCATGCGTCCGACCCTCCGCACCCCCCCGTTGCTACACGGAACCTTTCGCCGTCTCGCGCTGGCCTTTGCCGCAATCGGCGCGACGATCCTCGTGGCCAGCCAGGCGCTCGCCGCCGGAAACCTTTCGCTCAAGACGCCCAGCGTCGACGAAAAGGGAGGCGAGTGGCACATCAAGGTGCGAATCGACCTTCCGCGCGCGCCCGGCATGATGCACACGCCCATGAGGTTCACGTTCTCGAAGGAAGCGGTCGATGAGCGGGCGATCATGACCAAGGGCGCCGAGCCGGAGCATCACCGCATGGTGATCGACACTCCCCCAAAGCAAATCGTCTCGTTGGACGTCGACTTCGCGGATGCTAGCGGCAAAGTCTTCAGGTCGACCTACTTCGAATTCGATCTTCAGCGGGCCAGCGGATACTTCGAAGCCGGCGAGTATCTGATGACGCTCGAGGGCCCGGATGGCGAAGTGGGCGCAGCTCAGAGGCTGACGCTCAAGGGCGACAACCCTCCCGTATACCGCGGTGCGATGGTGTTCGATGCCAAGGCCACGAAGCAGAAGGGGCCACGAATCGAATCGGTCAGCAGCGGGCTCGACGGAGGCGCGCAGGCGGGCGACCCGAACGACAACTCGGGCTCAGCCGCTTCGAGCGAAGTGGCTCCGGTCGGGTCTGCGCCGTCGATGGTACCGTCGAACGCTTACAGCAAGACGCCCGAGGAGGAGGCCGTTCAGGGACACCCGAGCGGTTGCGGTTGCGTCGTCGTCGGGCTCGGGTCGGAAGGCCTGGCGGCCCCGGCCGCCGCGCTCCTGGGGCTGGGGTTGGTGGCCGCGCGTCGTCGTCGAAAGTGACGCCAGCCCAGGCTATCGCGCAGGCCCGCAAAGGGGAGCTTCTGCCCCTTTACCTCGTTACCGGCGAAGAGAGGCTGTTTCGCGATGAAGTCGTCGCTGAGCTTCGTACGGCATCCCTAGGCGGGGGTGCGGCCGCATTCAACGAGGACAAGTTTACCGCAGGCGACGTCGCGGTCGAGACCGTGCTCATGGCGGCGCGCACAGTCCCCATGATGGCCAACCGCCGGTTCGTCCTGCTTCGGGGAGCGGAAAAGTGGGATGCGGCCGAGGGGTCCTCGCCGTTCGACCTTCTTGCGGAGTACGCCGCGAGCCCGGTCCCTTCCACGTGCTTGGTCGTCGTGGCCGCGAAGATGGACGGGCGCCGCAAGCTGGCCGTTCTGGCCCGCAAGCAAGGGTTCATGGTGACGTGCGACCCACTGGATTCGCGCGCGTTGCCCGGCTGGATCGCCGAGCAATGCAGCGTCCGCGGGCACACCGTGGCCTCGGAAGTCGCCGAGCTTCTTGCGGCGTTGGCCGGGCCTGACCTCTCTTCGGTGGGTGACGCGGTCGAACGGCTATCGCTTTACGTCGGCCCGGGCGCCGCAATCGACGAAGAGGCGATCGGAGCTTGCGTGGCACGAGTTCGCACTACCGATACCTGGGCACTGGTCGAGGCCATCGGTGCGCGGCACCTCGGACGGGCGCTCAGCTGTCTGGCGGACGCTTACGATCCGCGCGATCGGGGGTTGCCTCTTCTCGGAGCCCTCGCCTGGTCGGTGCGGCAACTTGCCCGCTACCAGGCTGCGGTGGCCTCGGGTGCTTCGTCGGACGATGCCGCACGGAGGGCGGGGGTGTTTCAGCCCCACAGAGCCCGTGAGCTGGCCGGGAAGGCCCGCCTCGCGCGGCCGAGCGACGTCGAGCAATGGATCCTCATACTCGCGGAGGCCGATCTCTCCTTGAAGAGCTCGCGGCGCCCGGCAGACTCGATTCTCGAAGACATGATCACTCGCCTCTGCAGAGCCGAAACGCGGGCAGCCCGGGGGGCATCGCAGCGGAGTATGTAAGTGCGAGGTGATTTGACTCGCCCGTCAGTCGCCCTTAGGTTTCAAGTCGTAGGTGGCGTCCAGCAGCGGCGCACCCCAACCGAATTTGTGGAAGAAAAATACGGAGTTGAGATGCACGTCCCCCAAGGGGTGATCCGGCCTCAAAGGCTTTCGACCGAATGTTTGGCGGAAGCTAGGATCCCGACGCGTCACGGTGAATTTGAGACGCACGTCTTTCGCAGCACGCTAGGCGGCGGCGTCACCCCCGAAAGCCTGCCGCAGGAGCAGGTCGCTTTGGTGCGAGGCGAAGTGCGCGGGCGCGAAGGCGTTCTGGTGCGCATCCACTCGGAATGCATCACCGGTGAGGTTTTCGGCTCGCTCAAATGCGACTGCAAGGAGCAACTGGACGCCGCGCTTGCTGCCATTGGGCGCGCGGGGCTTGGCGCCGTTCTCTACCTCCGGCAGGAGGGGCGGGGCATTGGCTTGGCCAACAAGATTCGGGCGTACGCGCTGCAAGCGCACGGCCACGACACCGTGGACGCGAATCGCCTTTTGGGGCTCCCGGACGACGCGCGTCGCTACGACGTGGCGCGCGATATGTTGGAGCATCTCGGAGTCGCCAGCGTCAGGCTGCTGACCAACAATCCCGCCAAGGTACGCGCCTTGCGTCGGCTGGGGATCCCGGTGGTTGGCCGGGTGCCGATTGTGGTGCCCGCGACCGAGCATTCGGCCGGCTACCTCGAGGCCAAGCGGCTCAGAATGAATCACGATCTGCCCGTTGAACGCCTCGTCGCCAACGCCGACGCGGAGTAGGATGTGCCTCTTCGCGGATGCGAGTTGCGCTCACCCACAACCTTCGCATCACCGACTCCGAAGACGAGGCCGAGTTCGATAGGGCCGAGACTATCGCCTCCGTCGAACAGGTGCTGGCCCGCGCTGGGCACCACGTGGAGCCTTTCGACGTAACCGGACCCGCGTCGCTTCTGGTCACGCGGCTCGAAGCCTTTGCTCCCGACATCGTGTTCAACCTCGCCGAAGGTCGGCGGGGCCGGGCGCGCCGGGCCTTTTATCCGGCGCTTTTCCAAGAGCTCGGCATTCCGTCGACCGGAAGCGACGCCTACACGATGTGCATCACGCTCGACAAGGTGCTCACGAAACGCCAGCTGGCGAATTGGGGCGTTCCGAGCGCACACGGGCGACTGGTCACGCGCGAGACACTGAGCCGCGGCGGGCTCGACGAGGTTGCGTTTCCCGCCATCGTCAAGCCAAACTTCGAGGGATCGAGCAAGGGCATCGGACAAGACAGTGTGGTCGAGGGACCGGATGCGCTCGTCGACGTGATCGACCGGGTCCTGACGAAGTATCCCGACGGAGCCTTGGTGGAGCGTTACGTCCCGGGGATCGACGTCCGAGTGGTCCACGTCGAAGGGCTGCCCCCCTTGCCGGCGGTCGAGAGCGTGATCGAGCCTAGCTTTCCCCGACGTCACGACATCGTCGACTATCGACTCGCCCACGTCGAGACGCGGTGCTTGACGCAGCGTGCGCCCGCCAACGTCTCCGTCCAGGCGGCCGAGCGCTTGCGGGACCTCGCCGCGCGCGCGGTGTCCGGGTTGGGCTTGCGTGACGTCGCCGCCCTCCATTTTCGCGTGGGCGAAGACGGCCAAATATGGTTTCTGAGTGCCAAAGCCATTCCGAGCTTCGCGCCCAATAGTGCCCTCTTCGCGGCCACGCGGGCCATTGGAATCGCGCATGCCCCTACGGTGCTCGCCGTCTTGCGGGCGGCCGCCGTGCGCCACAGGTTGACCGGGTTGCTCGATGCGACCAAGCCTCGCCTCGAGCGCTCGCGACGCACGAGCTTGCGCGTGGGCCTCGCGTTCAACATGAAGCGCATCGATTCGCACGCCGGCGACGATCGCGAGGCGGAGTACGACGCGCCGGAAACGATTCAAGCCATCACCACCGCCATCGAAAGCCATGGCCATGTCGTCGTTCCCCTCGAGGCGACCCCGGACTTTCCGCGCGCGCTGATGTCATCGAATATCGACGTCGTCTTCAACGTCGCCGAGGGCATGGTCGGTCGAAGCCGGGAGGCTCAGGTTCCCAGTCTTTGCGAGCTTCTCAATGTTCCCTATTCGGGGAGCGACTCGGCGACGCTATCCATCTGTCTGGACAAATCACTCGCGAAGCGGCTTCTCGTCGGCGTGGACACGCCGACCTTCCAGGCGCTCGTGACTGGCCGCGAGCGGCTGCGGCCACTTCGCTATCCCGTCATCGTCAAGCCGAACCAAGAGGGCACGAGCAAAGGAATCACCGACAAGAGTGTTTGTGACGATGAAAAATCGGTGCGTGAGATCGCGCGCAAGCTCATCGAGCGCTATGGCCAACCCGCGCTCGTCGAGGAGTACATCTTCGGTCGTGAGCTCACCGTGGGGCTGCTCGGAGAGAGGCGCCCTCGTGTGCTTCCTCCAATGGAAGTCGTCTTTCTGAGCTCCATCGAACGTCCCGTATACGACTATCAGTGCAAGCAAGACTGGCAACGGCATGTCCGCTATGAATGCCCTGCCTCACTGACGAAAGACGAGCTTCGCAGCATCGAGCGCGCCTGCCGCACCACGTTCATGGCGCTCGGGTGTCGTGACGTAGCGCGCGTGGATCTGCGCCTTACCCCCGAGGGCCGTGTCTACGTTCTCGAGGTCAACCCTCTTCCCGGTCTCACGCCGGACTACAGTGATTTGTGTCTCATCGCGAACGGAACCAAGATCGAGTACCGAACGCTCATCGGCGAGATCCTCAGCGGCGCGATAAAACGGTGGCAAAACAGGCAGCGCGGGCGGGTGAACGGCGGTCGGGCGTCCGAAGGCTTGGCCACCGCTCGCGTGCCGGATGACGCGACTGACCGCGAGGTCCCCGCAGCCAACTAACGAGCTCGGTCGGCGGAGTGCAGGGTGCGAGAAGGGCAAAAGTGATAAGACCTCTTGTCGATCTGCTCGCGTTCGGGCTCGTCATCGCAACGAGCGCCGAGCTTCGCGCGCAGACGCCGCCAACGAGGTCGGGCCCCGCGCCGGCGCATCTGTCGGTAGCGGGTGACGGCGCGGCCCCGGTTGGCTTCAACGGACTTCATCTGGGGTTCGCGGACCTCTTTGGGCCGCCGCACGTGGATCGACTCATGCGGTCCGCCGACATCGAAGACCGATTGCGCGGGCTCGAGCGCGCCACCGAGGCTCACACTCCCGAGACCCTCGCCCTTCTCTTGAGGTTCAGAGACGAGGGGGTGGCCGCTGACAGGGATCCGCGGGCTCTTCTTGCGCTAGTTCGCGGGCTTGCCGACTGGGTCGAACGCCCCGCTGTACGCGCGACGCTCGTCAGTATCGTCCGCGACCCTACCCTGTTCGCTTCAAGCCGGGCCGCGGCCGAGAGCGAGGATCCCGCAGACGACGAGCGCACGAGCGGGGCGCGCATCGCTCTCGCTGGCGCAGAGGCCGCCATGGCGCTCGCGGGCGTCCGGAGCCCGGAGGCGATCAAGTCGCTGTTCGAAATCGTTCGAGAAGGCGGCCCGGGACGCGCGGCTGCCGCTCAGGCTATCGTCGCATTTCCGCCCGAGGCGCCCGCGGAGCTACCGGACAGCCTGTCGCTCATGACCCTCGAGGTCACCTCTGCCTTGGGGGACTTGCGGTCGATCGACGCGATCCTGACCGCGACCCGCTCGAGCGACGCCGACCTGTCCGCGGCAGGGCTGATCGCGCTGAGCCGCATGGGGGACGGCCGCGCCGCCGAGACGGCCCGAGCTTGGCGCCAGCGTCCAGAGGGCCGCCTGAGAGTGGCCGCCGCCGAAACGCTCGTGCGTCTGGGGGACCCGGCCGCCACCGACGCGGTCGAGGAGCTCATCGGCAAAGACGAGACGGTAGAGGACGGCCTGCAGCTTGCTCAGGACGTCCAAAGCGAGGGCGTGACGAGAGCGGCGACGGCCCGGGCGGTGGCTTCGGCGAGCCCTTCTCTCCGCCTGGCGGCAGTTGCGGCCCTCGCTCGGCAGCGGGCCCGCTCGGCTCTCGGGGTACTCGCAAACCTGGTTGGGGACCCCGTTCTCGCAGGCCCTGCGGCGGCCGGTCTCGCTCGCTCGCCCAGCGGGTTCGCCATGAGCGCGATCGAAGAGCTGGCTGCCCGCCCGGAATCGAGACGACTCGCCGCACGCGCCTATTTCGTCCGTCGATACACGCGCGGCGACCAGAGCGCACGCCTCGACACGCTCATCGACGAGCTAGGTCGATCGACGGACGGGCGTGACCGAGCGGTCGCGCGGCAAGCGCAGGTCGGCCTTGGCCAGATGTCCATCGAAGCCGCGTGGCAGGATCGAGATGTGCGGGTTCGCCGGGCCGTTGCGCTCGGCGCGATGGGGCGATTGGACGCTGACGCGGCCGCGCTCTTGGTTCGGCATCTCGCGGTGGAACCGGACGAAGTGACGCGCATCGTGCTCGCAGGGGCGCTCGCTCGCGGGGATCGCGCAGGCGCCCTTTCGACTTCGGAGCTTTTGCGCCGGGTTGGGGATGGAACGCCCGATGCTCCTCTCGCCGCCTTTGTCTTGGGCCAGAGAGACGACGGGGCGACTCACGCCGGGTTGGACGCGATCTGCGCGTCGCGAGACCCTTTGATTCGAGCTCACGCTTTGCGTGGGCTCGGCGCAAGCCACGCCCTCGATGCGACCGCGCGCCTCGCGTCCGCTTACCGGTGGGAAGCGAGCCCCGACGTGAGGCGAGCCATCCTCGAAGCCCTCGCGGCACGCACGCTGGGCCCGGGCGCGGGTGTTCGGCGCCGCACGCTCGATCTGGCAGCTCGGCTGGAGCCGGATGCGCGGGCTCGAGAGGCGGCAGGGCGCGCCCTTGCGGGGAGGGACCGGGCCGGACCCCCGGTCGTCCCAGAAGTCGCTTGGCTGGCTATCACCCCGGCGGAGAGCGCCACGCTGCCGGACGGTGTTACGGCGTTGCTGATATCGAGCGACGGCATCGGGAGACCGCTCGCGTTCGATGACGACGGCTTCGCGCTCTTGCCGGGGGTTCGAGCCGGTGAGGCCGAGCTCCGACTTGCGGCGCGCCTCCCCCCGTACTCTTCTGGGGGCCCATGAACCGACCTCCCACCGCTCCGCCCGAGCCCGCAGAGCCTCCGCCGTTCGAAGCGTCGCTCAAGCGACTGACGGAGATTGTTCAAACGTTGGAAAAGGGCGACCTCGCGTTGGAAGAGTCGTTGCGTCTTTTCGAAGAGGGTGTGCAGCTATCTCGGGCTTCGCAGCAGCGCCTCGACGCGGCAGAAAAGCGAGTGGATGAGCTTCTCTCGATCGACGAAAAAGGGCGAGCGACGACCGCGCCGTTTGCGACGGACGTGACCGACGCGCCGCAGGAGACGGGTGAAGCGCGTCCGGCTCAGCGGCCAATGGCGCCCCGATAGACCCATCCATCGCTCGAATAGCTGCTCCCATATTTCACGGGGTACCAGCCGTCCTTCGCAGGTCCGACTCGGACCGCGGTCCCCCGCGGCAGGCGAGCGATCACCTTGCCGGTTTTCGGTGCATCTCGCACGAGCGCAACTTCCCATTCGACCTGCACGGCTTTCAGGACCGCAGCCTGCGCCGACGGGGGGGCCGAGGACGGCTCGGCAACTGAGACGGCTACCGGTGGGGTCGTGCCCTCGACGGCCTGCGCTCCGACGGAAACAGCCTCTGCGGCGGGCGATCCCGCGGCAGCGTTGGCGCTCATCGCCGCCACGGGCGACGAAGCGACATCTGGGAGGCTCGGTCCAAGCCTCACACCGGCCAGCCGCGGCCATGCGACGCCGACGATGAACCCAAGGGCCGCGATGACACCCACTCTCGACCATGAGGGGGCGTCCGCCGACGGCAAAGGCTCCTCGCGGATTGGAATGCCTTCGGCGCTTCGATGAGCCATCGGCGGCACAGTTACCACAAGGACCTTTGGAGACGCGAAATCGCTGTTGGAGCTTCCGCGGCGACTACGGGCGCACGCCTTGCTCGGCGAGCCGGCCCAACGTCACATTGACGTCGAAGAGCTTGGTCGCTCTTCGAACTCGAAGTTTGACCGTTCGACCCACGCCCGCAGTGCTCGCAAGCCATCGAAGCTGTGCGGATCGCTCGATCGGCTGAGTCTCGAAGCCCACCACGATGTCTCCTGTGGCGAGACCGGCCCGGTCGGCTGGCCCCGCGGGCGCGACGAGCTCGACCACGGCCCCGGAAAGCCTCTCGTCGGGCGGGAGCGAAAGCGCGCCTCGGTCCTCACGGGTCAGGTCGCGCGCATCGCCGATGCTAATCCCCAAAGCGCTGCGAGTGACGTGCCCGTCGCGCAGGAGCATGGGCAGCAGTTGCTTGACCATGTTGATGGGAATGGCAAATCCAATCCCTTGTGCGCCCCCCCCGCGAATCGCCGTGTTGATCCCCACGACCTCACCTTTGAGGTTGAGAAGCGGGCCGCCCGAATTCCCGGGGTTGATCGACGCGTCGGTCTGGAGAAAATCGTAGTACCCGCTCGGATCGAGCTGAACGTCCTCGCGCGAGCGCCCCTTCGCGCTGATGATTCCGGCGCTGACGGTATGCGACAAGCCAAACGGATTGCCGATGGCGACGACCCAGTCTCCAACGTCGAGCAGGTCGGAGTCCCCGAGCGGCAGCGGACGAAGGCCCTTGGCGTCAATGCGCACGACCGCGACGTCCGTGGCCTGATCGGTACCTACGATCTCTGCAGGAAGCTCCCGTTGATCCGAGAGCTTCACGTGGACGGCGGTAGCTCCCTCGACCACATGATTGTTCGTGAGAACCACCCCCGTCTTGTCGAGAAGAAAGCCCGTGCCCAAACCGTGAACTTCCCGCGGCCGCTCGAGGTGCGAAAACGGCGAGACCTCGACCTCTGCGCTCACGGTCGTGATCGTGACCACGCTCGCGTCCGCCGCGTGCGCGATTGGCGCAAAGCTCACGGGCTCGGCTCGCACCAAAAGCGGCGCCGGATCGGGCGAGGCCGGTACCGAGCTCGCGATCTGGGGCGGCGAGCCCACGGGCGCCGCGGCCGGCGATGTGGGCACCTCGCGCCAGTCGTCGGGGGCACCTCGGGGCCGGTGATCGCAAGCTAGGACGACTACGCACACCCAGAGGGCAAGCGCGCGCGACATCACTTCGGCTTCGAAAGCTCGACGTAACGCATGCGGAGGTCGAACAAGATCTGCGTCAAGAGACGCTCCTCGTCACCGGACAGGTTGCCCTTCGTCTTCTCCTCGAGCATCGCAAGCAGATCCACCGTCTGCCGTGCCAAGGGCAGCGTCCTCTCCACGCTGCCCGTCTCCGGATGTGGCACCTGACCGAGATGCATCAGCGCCGAGTGGCTCAACGAAAGCACGAACGTGGAGAAGTCCACTCCCGGGAGAGCGTCGTCGTCCGCCTTCTTGCCCACGCGCGCCCCCTCTCAGTGCTCGCGGCCGCCCAGCGCCGGCTGGGCGGAACCGATGCCCTCGCCGTGCTCGGCGACGTCTGGGAGCTGAAGCAGATACTTGTCGACGTCCTTGTCGTCGAGCACGCCCTTCTTGAGGTTGCGCTCGCGAACTCGAATGTCCCAATCCCAACTATTTATCGCCTTGGTTCCTGAGCTCGCCATCTTGGTTTTTCTCTTTTCCTCGCGCGACCCGACGGGGCCGCGGCACGTCTAGTTCACGTCGCGCTCGCCGAGGACCACTGGATCATGCGAATGGTCGCAATCGGGACCGTGGACATGCTCGTGGGCATCGTCGAGACCGGCGGCGGCCTGCGCGACCTCGGCGTCGGTCGCTTCACGGATCTCCCGGACCTTGACGTGGTACCGCAATGTCATGCCCGCCAGCGGATGGTTGGCGTCCACGGTTACGCTATCGCCGTGGATCGACTGCACGCTCACGGCCATCTCGTCACCGTCGGGCGACTCGGCCGTGAACTCGTCTCCGACTTGAACGCCTTCCGGATCGGGCAGCTCGGACCGCGCGACCTCGAGCACGAGGCTTTCGTCGTGCTCCCCGTAGGCACCTTCGACGGGGACCACGACTTCCCGCTCATCTCCAACCCGGAGACCCACCAGGGCCGCCTCTAGCCCGGGGACCAACATCCCGTAGCCATGAACGTAGCGAATGGGCTCCCCGTCCGGCGGCTCGCTGGCATCGAGGACCTCATCGTCCTCGTCACGCAGCTCGTATTCGAGCGTAACGTGCGTGTTGGGTCGTATGATGAGGTCGCCCACGGCACTCGGACAAGTAGCGCGACCGCAGCTTGACGTCGAGCGGCCAGGTCCCGCTGCCGAGCTACCCCTGCGGGGCGCCTTCGATGGCCCGACGATAACGCTCGCGACGAGCAGGATCCTTCAGAATCTCATAGGCCTCCTCGAGCACCGTGGTCACGGTTCGGACGGCTTCGGCGAGATCGGCAACCTCGGGCGACAGCAGACGTGAGGGATCGAACTCCCGGCGAAGCTCGAGAAACGCGCGGCGAAGATCGTAGCCCGTGGCGTCGCGCCCCACGCCGAGGATCGAAAAGTAGTCGCCGTCGTCGACGAGCTGAAGACGGGCGCGGACGCGCTCGCGGATGGCCTCCGAATCGAGCGCAGCCACATCCGCCGCGCCATCTTCGGCTTGCCCGCCAAGGGTATCGGAGGCGCGACCGAGCTCCAGGATATCGAGCTCGGTCACCGCAAAGACGATCGTCGCAAAATCGCCGTCCGCAGTGCTGTCGAGAACCTCTCCCACGGTGCGTCCTGGAGCCGAACGCAAGGCATCGAGCTCGAGGGGCGCCAGGGCACACTCCGCGAGAAGGCGCCCCGCGGCTCCTTGGCCCAGCCGAGACTTGGCGCCTCCAAGCCGCTCGAGCGCTTCCGACGGCGCGACCACGCGCCGCACGACCTCGACAAACACCTCGGCGCCGGGCGCGCCGCCGAACACGCTCGGCTCTGCGGCGAGCCTTCCCGGCGGCTGGGTCTCGGCGACGACTCGCGCCTCGGGGGCTTGAAGCACCCGAGAAAGCACCCACTCCGCGTGCGCCCGCAGCGTGGTCCACATCTGGTCTTGCCTGAGGTAGCCGCGGGCCACGAGGGCCGCCCCCGCGTGCCGCCCAAAAGCCGGAAAGCGCGACCCGAGGCGGCGCACAGTTTCGCGTGGCAGATCCCCACGCACACCCAAAAAGGCGAGGAGCGATTCGCCTTCGGCCGAGGAGGCACAAGTGACCACGTCTCCCTCGCGCAGAACGATTCGTCGTTCGGCATCGGGAGAAAGAAAGGCAAGGGTGCCGGATTTGCGAGCGGCGATGGCCTGCGCGATGCGCCGCATGGCTTGCCAGGGCCCGACCACCGTCGATGCCACTTCATCGGGCTCTTCGTCAGGGTCGGCGCCTTCGCCACGCGGCGGCCGAGCGCGCGCGGGACGTCCCGGGGGGCCGGCGAGCCCCATGCTCGGCGCCGGGGTGAGCGGCAGCTCCTCACCTGCACCGGTGCCGGTGGCTCCCGTCCCGTGCGGCGTGGCGCCGCTGCCGGTACCCGAAGCCCCCGTCGTGCGGGCGGCACCTCCGTCATTTGTCCGATCGCGCGCCGGCGGACGAGTCGGCGCCGCGGGCTCGGGATCCCGGTCATCTTCGTCGAGAGGCTCATCGAGCGCTGCTAGAAGGTCCGCCGGAAGCAAAGCCTCGACTTCCTGGTCGGCCGACGGCGCCGAGTTGTCGTCGGCAGCCACGTGCGCGCGCTGTTCGGCTTCGGTCAAAAGACGCTGAAGCTCCACGCTCACGGGCGGTCCGAGGCCGACAGCCCGAGAGGCCGCCGCCCACGCCACCGACGTCGGAGGCAGCGATGGCATGCCCGGACTTTCGCTCGGAGGCGACGACCCCGAGCCCGTCCGCGGACTGAGCGTCGCCACGGTGGGCGGGGGTACGCTGGGTGGATTCTTGGAGGACGCCGGAATCGATGGGGCGGGCGTGGTCGAGTACGCCGTCTGCGGCTCTGCTTCACCCGCCGATCGCGTGAGGTTGTCGACCTCGCGCAGCAGCGCCGGGAGGTCGATCGGCCTTAGAAACAAACCGCTGCCCTCGCGGGCTAGCGCCTCCTCGGGGCTCGCGATCGCGCCGCCGGGGGCCGCCACGAAGAGGACGTGAATCTCCTCGCCTTGGGGCAGCTCGCGCATCCGTGTGACCACGTCGAGCGCGCCCTGACTGTCTGCATCGATGAGGACGACGCGCGGGCGCTGCACGGCCGCCCGCGCCACGAGCATCGAGAGCGGGACATCGACGACCGTATACCCGCTCGAGCGTAAGGCCCTCGCGACCTGCTCGGCTTCGGCCGTGGGATCGCTGACGAACAGAGTCGCGCGAGGCCCGCCCCCCGGAGCTCGGTCGTCGAGCTTGGACCCCAGCGCCACGAGCTACTCTCCCTCGCGGGAACGCCGGAGGCGGAGCAGCGCGATCCGCTCGAAGAGGCGCGGCAGCATGACGGCACCCCAAACGAGAGCAAAAATAAAGAGCACAATCGCGAGCTCGCCGCCGCTCAGCGCGAACATTCGTTCGATAGTACCATGGCCCGGCGATTGGGGCGTGGCGACGGTGGCGCCTCGACGGGCTTGCCTCTACACCGACTCCGAATGCAGCGTCCGGTGGCGTGGCTTCGCGACGTGTGGGGAGGGCGCTTGGGCACCCCTCGAATGTGGATGCTGCGGCTCGCGACCGGAGCGCTCGCCCTCGCCGTCGCCCTCGCCGCGGGGGGCCTTTCCATCCTGCGCCACTACGAGGACGGGCTACCGGACGTCGCTTCGCTCCGCGAGTACCAGCCCCCGCAAGTCACACGAATTCTCGCCCGCGACGGGACCTTGCTATCGGAGCTTTTCACGCAAAGAAGGACGATCGTCTCTATCGGGTCGTTGCCCGCGCACGTAAAGCTGGCGGTCCTCGCGGCCGAAGATGCCGGGTTCTACGAGCACGAAGGGCTCAACTACTTCGGAATCGCTCGCGCATTTCTCGTGAACTTTCGGTCCCGTGCCACGCGCCAGGGCGGCTCGACAATTACGCAGCAAGTCGTCAAAAATCTCCTCTTGAACACTCAGGAACGCACGTTGGCTCGAAAGATTCGAGAGGCTCTCTTGGCGCGAAGGCTCGAGGGTAGCCTGACGAAGGACGAGATCTTCGAGCTCTACTTGAACAACATCTTCCTCGGACGCGGGCGTTATGGAATCGAAGAGGCGGCGAGGGACGACTTCGGTAAGAGCGCGAAGGATCTGACCGTGGCGCAGGCCGCGCTCATCGCCGGCCGCATCGCCAACCCGCGCGAATTTCACCCGAGGACCAATCCGGCTACGGCTCTCTTGCGCCGTAGCTACGTGCTCGACCAGATGCACCGCAAGGGCTTCGTCGACGACGCACAGTGGAACGCGGCCAAGGAGGAGCCGGTCGCCCTTGCAACGTTGAGCGATCCGTCGGGCGCGCTCGCTCCCGAAGCCGTCGAGCTCGCAAAGATGGTTCTCTATCGTCTCGAGCCACAGCAAGCGCGTCTGGGCGGATTTACGATAACGACGACGATCGACGCGAGGCTCCAGGCGGCCGCCAGGCGCGGCGTTCGCGAAGCTCTACTCTCCTACGACAAGCGGCATCAGGTCGGAACCCTGGGCCCGCCTCCGCCGGTCGCGGAAAAGAGGGGGCGATCGGCCCCACGCACAGCGCCCGACACCTTCGAGGGGACGCCGAGCTTCGAGTCCCACCGGGTGCTTGTCGGGGTCGCTGTCGGCGCGGACGACGGAGCCGGAACCTTCGATGTCCGCGTCGGAAGCTCCCTCGGGGTCGTCAAGCTCTCGGACTTCGAACGGTACAATCCTGGAGGCGTGGCCCCCAGCGTCTTCGCGCCCACGGGCTCCCGAGTGCGTGTGAGCTTGCTCACGCCCGTGCCCGATGCGCCGGCGAAGGTCCCGCTTCGATTGGAGCTCGGCCCAGAAGGTGCGCTCGTTTCGGTCGACGTCCGGACGAGAGAGATTCTCGCGCTCGTCGGGAGCTACGAGGGCATCGCCGGGGCGCTCGATCGCGCAACCCAATCGAGACGGCAGCCGGGCTCTACGTTCAAACCCATCGTGTACTCGTATGCGCTGCACTCGCGCCGTTTCACCCCCGCGACTTTGGTGGATCCAAATCCCGACGTCTTCGAAGGCGGTTATCGCCCCAGCAATTTCGAAGGATGGCGGCAGCACGATCCCCTTCGCTTGCGGGAGGCACTCGCGAACAGCGTGAACGTGGTTGCCGTGCGCGTCTTGCGAGACGTGGGGCCCGCCAACGTGGTCGCGTGGGCGGGAGCGCTCGGCATCGAGTCGACGATGAAGCCCGATCTCTCGCTGGCCCTCGGGAGCTACGAGCTGAGGCCGATCGAGCTCGTCGGTGCCTACGCGACGTTCGCAGCCGGCGGGGTCTACGAGGAGCCGACGCTGGTCACGCGCATCGTGGGCCCCGACGGAAAAGACCTGCCCCTGACGCCGCGAATGCCGCAGCGGCGCGTGCTCGAGGAGGCGGAGGCCTATTTGATGACGAGCATGCTTACGAGTGTCGTGGATCACGGAACGGCCGTCCGCGCCAAAGCGTTGGGCCGCCCTCTCGCCGGCAAGACAGGGACTTCGAACGGCCCCAAGGACACCTGGTTTGCGGGATATTCGACGGACATCGCCGCCGTCACCTGGGTCGGGTACGATGACGGACACGCTCTTGGTGCCTCCGAGCAAGGGGCCATCACAGCATTGCCCGCGTGGATGACCTTCATGAAGGTGGCGCACGAAGGCAAGCCGCGGGTCGATTTCTCTCGGCCTGCAGGCATCTCTGAGGTGACTGTGGATCGACGTACGGGAGAGCTGCCCTACCCCGACGATGACGACGTCGTCAGCGAGGTCTTTCTCACGGGTACCGAGCCGTCGGTCACGGCATCGCGCGCTCCAGCTTCGCCCGAGTCCGCCGACGCAGGAGTCGGAGTCCGCGAGTGAGGCTGCTGCAGCTCGTCGTGGGCGCGACCCTGACCTTCGCGTCCGGACCCGCGTCGGGGGGTGGCAGCTTGGATGCCCTCGCCAAAGAAGCGAGCCACCTGGGCCCAATCGTGGGACCCGCGGTCGTGGTCGCAGCGCCCCTCACGAGCGACCAGCCGGACAGCGCCGACAATCTTCCCCTCCACTTGGCGGCGCTGGTCGCGTCCGGGCTGGGAGCCGGCGTGACCGCATACCCGCGCAGCGTGGAGCTGGCGGCCGCTCGGAGCGCCGTCGGATTTGCCAAGACCCTGATCTTCGTACGCACGTCGATCGCGCTCGGCGACGTGCGCATGACGGCCGAGCTCTACTCGCGCTCGGCGAACGTCTGGGAACGCCTCCGAAGCCCGCTCGACGCCGTGACCCGACACACCGCGGCGCACGCGAAGATCGACTCGCAGACCCGTGCGCTCCTGACTCCGCTAAACCTCCAGCGGCCCCAGGTGCAGCGGTTTCGGCTCGACGAAGACGATGTCCTTGCAGCCGCGTGCGGGGACGTCGACGGCGATGGCCGCGACCAGCTTCTCCTCGTTTCGCGCTCGCGAATCGTGCTGGGTCCCCTTCAAGAGGGTGGCTTTGCCGCCCGGCGGAGCGTCGCTTGGAGCGACTTGGCTCCCCGGGCTGCAGTGCCCTTGCGAGAACCTCTCGGGAGCGCGGTGGCCCGGGAAGCGACGATTCTCGTGGGGTCGACGGACTACGGAGGTATCGCGTTGTCCGGGGACTTCGTGAAGAGAGAGCCCCTCGCCGGGATACCGGTCTGGGGAGGGAGGGCCGCCTCGTGTTTGCTCGCTCAACCTTCGGCGGGCGCGTTCGACGGGGCTCCGATCGATTGCGCGCCCAGCCGGGATCCGAAGCCGATGCTGGCCGTGCCGGCTCCCCGGTTCGACGCTTTCGCCGCGGCCGACATCGTCGGCCCGGGCGGCGATGTTCGCGCGCTCATCGCGGTCCGGGAACCGAGCGGTCGACTGAAAATGCGGTGGGGAGACGAAGGTTCTGGCATCCAGGGCCCCTTCGGCTCCGAGCTCACGGTGGGCGATCTGGATCAAGACGGCGTTCCCGAGCTGGTGACGACGACGGCCGCGGGCGACGCTATCGACGTGCAGACCCTTGGGACTGGCGGCGCCGCGCCGCAGGATCGGATCCACCTATCCACTCCTGATGCGGTCCGTGCGCTTGCCGTGTGCCCCCCGGGGGAGCACGGCGCGCCCGCGCTTGCCGCGGTGGTCGGCCATGAGCTGTGGCTCGTGCGCGCCGAGCTCGCGTCGCCGCCGAAAGCCCCCGCGCGATGAAACGCAGGGGGCTGCTTCAGGGAGCCGCAGCCTGGGCGGCTTTCTCCTGGGTCGATCGCAGCGCGATCGCGAGCCCTCGGACGCCCTACGGCGGCAAGCTGTCGCTTCACATACCGTGGCCTCTAGGGCGGCTCGATCCTCATGCCGCCGACGACGTGATGGCGGCTTGCTTCGGGAGCGCGCTCTTCGACACGCTCTTCGACCGCGACCCGCGCGGATCGGTGAAGCCGTCGCTCGCCGACGGTTTTCCTGAACGGGAGGGAGGGGGGCTCCGCGTACGGCTCCGATCCGGGGTGAGATTCGCCTCGGGACGCGCCCTCGATTCCCGCGCCGCCGCTGCGTCGATCGAGCGCGCCCGATCCCGCGGAGCTTGCGCATGGTTGGCGGGCGTCCCCACGGCTCATGCCGACGGTGACGGGCTCTTTTTCGCCATGCGCGACTCGTCCGCCCTCGTGCGGGCGCTGTGCTCGCCCATGGTCGCGGTCGTGCCCCCGCATTTCGCTCCCGATCGGCCCGACGGGACGGGACCGTTTCGCGCCCAAGAGGGGCCGGACGGACTTCGGCTCATACGCAATACGTTGGCCGCAAGCGGGCCCTCGTATCTCGACGCGCTCGACGTCGTGCGCGCCCCCGATCTCGCAACATCGCTGCGCGCTTTCGAGAGCGGAGCGGATGACGTCGGCTGGCTCGGCTCATTTCTACACGAACCCCGGCTCGGAGCCGGGAGCTTCGACGCCGGCCCAATCGCGTGGGCCATCCTCCGGACCGGACGCGAGGCCGGGGCGCTCGATGTCCCCGGGATGGCGCAGGCTCTCGCAAACGGCGTGCGCTACGAAGCGCTCGCGCCTCTGGTGGTGGGGCCGCGTTGGAGCTCCACCCCAGCTCCGTGGACGGGCGCGCCGTGCGACCTTCTGGTGCGCGACGACGCCCCTTGGCTGATCGAGCTAGCTCGGACCGTGGCCGCATCGACGTCGTCTCCATCGCGGGAAATCGCAGCGCGCCTCACGTCTCCCTCGGAGATCGCGCGAAGGCGAAGTACCCGATCCTACGCGCTCATGATGGACGTGGCGTGCCCCGTGGGCCCCGAGGATCTGGGAGCGGTCATCGGCCTCGCCACGGCCAACGATGCCGTCGGGGCAGAGTCGCTCGAGCTTCATCCGCCGCTCGCGCTCCCGGCGCCTCGCGACGCGACTCGCGCGATGCGCATCGGCGTCGTCGCCGAAATACGCCTGCAAGGAGGCCGCGCCGAGGACGTCGTCCTGCCGCCATCCGCGTGGGGACGGGGTTTGGCCTGGGGAGACGCCTTTCGTCGATCGGTCTTGGCCTGATGCGCCTGGCGCCACAACTGGTCCTCGCTTTCGGATTCGTGGCCGTCGTGTCGGTCGTGGGCCTCGGTTGGAAACTGCGTCAGGACCGGGTTCAGGGTGAAACAGAGCGCTTCGCGCATGAAGTTGTCACGGGATGTGACCGCATCGTGGCCGAGATCGCGCGGCAAGGTGAGAGCGATCGAAAGCTCGTGGCGAGCGCGTGCGCGTCCGGCGAGCTTGTCGATCGCGCCATCATCTGGGTCGATGCGGGTCTCGACGACCCTCGAAGGCTCGCTCTGTCGAGGCTCGTACCCGAAGAGCGGCTGGCCTTCGATCTCGACGAGCTCGTCTTGGCAACCTCGGACGGAGATCTCCTCGGAGCCGACCCGATAGCGCTCATGGGCGCGAGCCGCGCGGAGATCGCCCGTCGGGTATCCGCAGACACCGGCCGCCCCTTCACGCTCCGAAGGTCGCCCGAGTTGCTTGCCTCGGTGAGCTGCCTCAAGCGAGGGACGGGGGGGCACTCGATTGGGCTCGTGGGGGCCCGCCGCTTGAAACCGCTCGCCGATCGCCTCGCGCGCGCATTCGACCTGCGCGTGTCCTTCGACACCCCGCCCGCGACATCGCAGCCTGTCGCGCGTGCAAGCTGCGCGCTCTCGGGCGTGGGCCAAGACGAGCTTCGAGTCTTCGTGGAGAAGCCCACGACGGAGCTAGACGACAATCTTGCGCGGATCGATCGGAACGTACTCTATGCGGGTATGGCTTCGACTGGGATCGCCCTCGTTGTCGCCGTTCTGCTCGCCCGCAGCATGGGCCGACCCATCTCGCAGCTCGCCGCCGAAGCGCGGAAGGTGGCGAGCGGCCAGGCCCGCCCCCCGCCGGTTCGCGGACCGGGAGAGATCGCCGAGCTTGCGCACGCTTTCGGCACGATGCTTCTCGATCTCGAAGCCACGCGCGAGAGGCTCGCGGCGGCCAACCGCGTGGCGGCCTGGCGTGAGGTAGCTCGCAGCGTCGCGCACGAGGTGAAAAACCCTCTGGCACCGATCCGTGCCGCCGTCGAAACACTACGGCGGCTGCGGGCCCGAGCGGATCCGGCGTTCGACGAATACTTCGACGAGGCGACGCGCACCGTCCTCGAAGAAGTCCACCGAATCTCGAACATCGTGACGGAGTTTACGCGTTTCGCGCGACTGTCTCCGCCTCGACCCCGAAGCTGGGACATGACCGATCTCGCGCGCCAGGTCGTACGCATGCACGAAAACAACTCCCGGCGGGCGGGCCTCGAGCTGGTCGTCGAGGGCTCGCCCCCGAGCGTGCGAGCGGACCGCGATCAGATCGTTCAGGTTCTCACGAATCTCATTCAGAACGGGCTGGAGGCGGTCGCCGAGGGGGAGGGCCTGGTCGTCGTCACCGTCGCCGGGGATGGCGACGCACGCGTCACTGTCACCGTTTCGGACAACGGCCCGGGTATCGCGCCGGAGATCGCCTCGCGCCTGTTCGAGCCCTACGTCACGACCAAGCCGCGCGGCACGGGCCTCGGTCTCGCGATCGCTCAGAGAATTGCCGTCGATCACCAGGGTGAGCTGACTTGCATACCTTCACCCGCAAAGCGCGGCGCCGCGTTCCGATTGGTTCTTCCCGTAGCCGGTCCGCCGGACATCCTCGAATGACGTGGCGTGGTGCCCTCTCGGCGGGGATGCTCGCTGTGGGATGTCGTCAGACACCCGACGGCACCGCGTCCCTTGCCGCTGCGACAACGCATGTCGCGAGCGCGAGCGAATGGACCGGAGCGCGCGTGGCGCCGGCGCCGTCGGCGGCGGCACCGGCTGCGGGTCCGAATGCCTCATGGATCCTGCACGTAGGCGATTCGTTCGTCGATGCCTCGTTTCAGCAGAACTTGCGCTCGCGCTTCCGCACCGCCGGGGCGACCTATGTATCCGACGGGGTCACGTCCGCGTATACGACGACGTGGGCCGAGGACCCGCGGCTCGATCGTTGGCTGTCCGCGCGTCCGGCTCTTGTCATCGTCACCCTGGGCGCGAACGAGGTCGATCTCTCCGTGCCCGAGGCGCGCGCCAAGACCATCGAGCACTTGTCGCGCAGGATCGCGGCCTCGGGCGCGTCGTGCGTCTGGACGGCCCCTCCGCTCTGGAAGCGAGATACCGGCATCGTCCAAGTCATCCACGACCACTGCGCACCTTGCCTGTTTTTCGACAGTGACGCGGTTCTCGGGGGTCTGGTCGGAGGCGAGCGGCAGGGCGATCGCATTCACCCCAACGCCCGAGGCGGGGCGCGGTGGGCGGAGGCCTTCTGGCTATGGCTCGTAGAGCATCGCGACCTCGCTCGCGGACCCTGGGTCCTCGTACCCTTCGAACGCCGCGGTGCATGAGAGAGCGACCTCGCCGCTAGCGCATGTCCCACGGCCCGAGCGCGAAGTACGCGGCAATCGCGACCGTCAACGTCATCAAGCCCACCAAGAGATAGGTCGCGCGCGACTGCATCGTGCTCCAGCCATCCGCGAAGAAACGGCCACGCGAGCGCAGCCGAATTCTGCGCTGTACGCCCGCGACGAGATGCGGCGACGCCTTTGCCAAGGCTTCTACCGACAGAGCTCTCTTCAAAAGCGCACGCATGGCGTCGCGTCCGCGGGGGTCCTCTTCGAGACGGTCTTCTCCGGCGTCGGTCATCCGATCTTCTCTCCCAGGGCTCGCTCGACCATGTCCCTCAACTGCGCCCGCGCTCGGTGGATGCGGCTTTTCACGGTACCCTCGGGCAGTCCTGTGATTTCTCCGATGTCTTCGTAGCTGAGGTCTTCCACATCTCGCAGGATCAGGCACTCGCGAAAGCTCGGCTCGAGCTCGGCGATGGCGCGCTGCACGATGCGTTCGGCCTGTTTGCCGGACGCCATGTCGTCCGGGCGCGCGATCTCGGAATAGCTCACCTTCGCATCGAGCGCGGCCCCGCGCTCGGCCTGGGCATCGAGCGGCTCTTGTTCGGCGGTATGCCGGACGCGAAGGTACTTGCTCCTATTTTTGCACAGATTGATGGCAATTCGGTAGATCCAGGTCGAGAGCTTCGACTCGCGACGAAACGTGCCAATGGCCTTGAAGACCTGAACGAAGACCTCCTGCGCGAGGTCCTCGGCTTCTGCGGGGTTTCCAATCATCCGGAGCACGAGCGCAAACACTCTTCGTTCGTAGGCCTTGACCAGAGCCGTGAACGCACGTTCGTCGCGGAGCACGAGCCGATCGATGAGTCCGGCGTCGGCGTCGTCGGACATCGCGGCTGGGGTCCATGGTGCACGATCGGCGACCCCTGGCGCAAAAGCTTGGCGCGGCATTTCGAATGGCTCCAGGCGACGCGCCATTGACGAGCTGACCACGCGAAAGCTAGGAAAGTTCCTCTCTTCCGGCGTCGTCTAACGGCAGGACAGCGGGTTTTGGTCCCGCTTATTGGGGTTCGAATCCCTACGCCGGAACCCCAAATCCATCGAGAAAAACGCTAAGTTCTATGCCTCGGCGGCGTCCGTTGCCGTCAGGTTGCCGTGGTTTTGCATGTCGAGAAGCTGAACAGCGTCTCGGCGTGCATCGGCGCTAAGGTGCGCGTAGCGCATCGTCATCGTGATGTCCGAATGGCCAAGAAGCTCCTGCACGGCTTTGAGCGGTGCGCCGCGCATGACCAAATGAGAAGCGAAGGTGTGGCGGAGCGTATGCCATCCGATGGGGCGTAGCCCCGCCCGCCTACATGAGGCCCAGAGCGGCCACTTGCAGGCGTCGTGGGTGAAATGCTGGCCCGCCTCTAAGCAGAAGACGTACTCGCCGCGAAGATGGCGATGCGTTTTGAGCGCGCGGATGGTTTCGTCGGACAGCGGAACTTCGCGCGATCGACCATTTTTCGGCGTGTCGATTTTCTTGCGGCAGACCGCCTGACGCACCATCAGGCGCCCTGCAACGAGGTCGACATCTTGCCAGCGCAGCGCCATCAGCTCGCCGTGCCGGAGGCCAGTCCGAAGGCCAACGAGAATCATCGTGCGCCACATACCGCTCGATCCCTCGAGCAGCCTCGCGGCTTCCTCGAAGGTAAGAAAATCGAACGGAGGAGCAGGCGCCCGCAATTGCCATTTGGCGAACGGCATGTGCTCAAGGCGACCCCACTCGAGCGCCACGGCCAGCATGCGCCGCAGAACGGCGAGCTGGTTCGTGATGGTCTTGCGGTTGTAGTCCTCCTTGAGCTTGGCCGCTTTGTACCGAGCGATGTGCTCGGCCGTTATTTCGTCGAGCCGCAAGCGACCAAAGTGCGGCGCGAGATGGTTTCTCCAGATCCCTTCTTTCGCGACGTGGCCGCTCAGCTTGTTTTCCGTCAGGACGTAGTTGTCGAAGAAGTCCTTCCAGAACTCTACAAGCGGTGGCGTCGGCCCTTTCTCCTTTCTTCCAAACGAGCCGCTAACGAGCGCCTGGCGGAGGCTTCGCTCGTACTGCTCCGCCCCGCGCCGCGTCTGCACCGGAGAGACCTTGCGGACTCTCTCGATTCGACCGTCGGGATGCTCGTAGTGAACGTCAATCATCCAGTATTTCCGTGCCGCGCCTGATTCCAGATCGCGGCGAGTGACATGCCTCACGCTCATCGAAAGCCTCTTGAGCGCGAGGCGCGACCTTGACCGTCAGCGAGCCAATCTAGCACCGCGTTGCGAAGGATCCGGTAGCGCCCGCCGATGCGTATGGCGCCCGGTATTTGTCCGCGAGAGAGCGCGTCGTAGACGGTCTTGCGGTTGACGCGCAGAAGGGTTGCGAGCTCGTCCACGTTAAGCACCGAGGACTCGGGATCCGTTTCTTCCTCATGCTGTCGGCCGCCTTGCGTCGGGGCCGGCGGTGTCGAACCGACCTCGTTCCCTCTGGCGTCGATGACAACCATCGGCTCAAGCGGCAGGCCTGCCGGCGTGATGGCCCAATCGTCGATCCCCGCCGGGAATGCTGCGGCATATCGTTGCTCTTGCGCCGAGCTCAAGCCGGGGGAGCGCCGTGAAGGCACCGGATCGCTCGCCTGGTCGTCGCCTTCACTGGACGCGGGTGGCGCGTCGCAGAACTCAGAGCGGCTGCCCGTCGAAATCACAAGTCCTTCAGGTCGATTTCAGGACGCAGCGGAAAAGGCGAGCGTGGCGCGACCGCGCCCTTCACCTTGTCCGAGGGCGCAGCGGGGTCCCAATCGAGATCGACACTGCGCGCGACGCTCGCGACGTTTGGCTTGGCTTGCCCAGCGGGTACGTCCGGAGCGGCCGGCTTTTCACGGCTCGCTGCCTGCCCCGCAGCATCCGGCGATGCTTTGGCCGGCGCCTGCGCCGCGGACTTGGTCTCGCGCTTTCTCTTCCGGGCGCCAGCGGGTTTGGCGTCACTCAGGGTGGCGCGAAGAGCACTTGTGGTGATCGGAATGCCTCGCTCGGAGAGCATGCGGGCGATCGCGTCGAGACTGTAGCCCTTCGATTGAGCGCCGCGAATCTGCGTAATGAGCGCACCGATGGCCTTCGCTTTCGTGAGTTCCTTTGGCTCATAAGGCGGTAATGCTTCGAGCGCGTCTTGGGCCTTTTGAATTGCGTTTATCTCGATTGGTTTCTTCGTATTCATTGCGTGCTCCATGGAGGCGTTGAGCCACGACGTGCGTGGTCCTCACATTCAGCTTGAACATCGCCTGAAGCCGTGTCAAAGCGATTTAAGCAAACCCGGAGCGAAGCGAACGGCAAGATAAAGAGGTGGATCCACGTAGTGAGCAATTCAATGAATCAACTAAGCAAAAGCTGGATCCACCAATACCAATGATGGATCCTCGATCGACATAACCTGTTGAAGGAGCACCACAAAAGTTGGATCCCATTTTCGCCGATCTCGATAATTGGCCTGTTTTTCAGCCTCGGATGGGAAAGCGGTCCGGAAGGGCCTCGGAACGCTCCGGCAGTTTCCGTAACGATGTGCTCGCTGCGATGCGCGGGGCTTCGCGGCGCTCTCTCCGAGGCCGAAGGCCCCTCCCCCGTTCCCGCGTCGCGGTTCGGGCGCCTGCCCGCGATGCTCGTCGCGTCGTCGTCAAAGCGCACTACCTGCGGATGACCGCCACCGGAGCGAAGGCCGCGACGCTTCACCTTCGGTACATCGAGCGAGACGGCGTCGAGAAGGACGGCTCCAAGGGCATCCTCTACTCAAGCGACGGGCCAGCACGTGCCCTGGACTTTGAGACGCCCAGGCCCGGCGAGAAGCATCAGTTTCGCCTCATCGTCTCGCCCGAAGATGCCGGTGAGCTCGACCTCACCGACTACGTGCGAGGTCTCATGGCAGCGATGGAGAAGGACCTCGGCCGGCGTCTCGAGTGGGCCGCCGTCAATCACTTCGACACGGACCATCCGCACGCGCACGTCGTCCTTCGCGGAGTCGACCGGAGGGGCCGCGAGGTGCGCCTCGATCGCGGCTACATCTCCAACGGCCTGCGGTGGCGCGCCCAGGAGCTAGCGACCGAGGAGCTTGGCCCGCGCCCCGAGCACGACATTCGCCGCGCAAAGACGAATGAGGTGACGCAGAACCGCTTTACCACGCTCGACCGGGAGCTCGAGCGGCGCGCCAAGGAGGGTCACGTGCAAGCCCGATCGCGGGCGCGCGGAGGTGACGAGTCGACGCTGATTGCGCGCTTGGAGCACCTCCGAGCACTGCGACTCGCTGAGCGCGTCGGCACGACAGCTTGGACATTGAGACCCGGCTGGCAGGGCGAGCTACGGGAGCTCGGCTCGCGAGGCGACATCATCAAGCAGATTCACCGAGCCGTCTCGGGCGACCCCAGTCGATATCGGGTCGTTCGGCCGGGTCGGCCTCTTGAACCGGAAAAGCCGGAAGCCACCATTACCGGTCGCGTCGCGGGCAAGGGCCTCTCGGACGAACTAAAAGGCGCCTATTTTGCCATCGTCGAGACGCCGACGGGCACCGCGTACCACGTGCCACTCAGCGCCCGCAGTGCGGAGCAGGTGCGTCCGGGCGACATCGTTTCGCTCACGACCAAACCTGCGGAGCCTATCCGTCCGGCTGATCGCGAAATCGCCGCAGCGGCGCGCGCCGGCGGCGGCACGTACATCCTAGAGCCGACCGTCGACGGCGCACCGCATTCGCATGCTCGGCGCCTCCGCGATCTCGAGCGCCTGGGCCTGGCCAAGCCCGAGGCGCCGGATCGATGGCGGATCGCGCCACACTTGCTCGAGGAGCTCGCGAAGTATGGCCGCGAGCAGCCGGTCCGTCATCGACTGCTGGTTCGTAAGGAGCAACTGCCGCTTGAGGAACAGGTGCGCCATCTCGGGCCGGTGTGGCTCGATAAGCTCGACGAGTCGTCGCTCGCGCATTGGGGATTGGGCGCCGAGGTCCGGCGTGCTCTCAACCTGCGTCGCGAGGCGCAGCGCGCTTCCGGCATTGCGGCGGACGAGATGCGTGACCACACCAAGCTCCAAGAGCTGGAAAGACGGGCGGTGGGAGAGCGAATGGCTGCTCGGACAGGCCAGCAGTTTCTCGCCGAAACACCGGACCGATTCCGCGGCCGATTCCAGGTTGGGCCCGCTGGTGTGCCGTACATGGTGGTTACGGACGGGTCACGTTTCGTGGTCGTTCCGACATCACACGACGCTGGCCGCTTCGCTAGTAGGGCCGTCGAGGTCGGACGCGATGCACAAGGCCGGCTTACGATCCGACCGATGGACAGGGACCTTGGTCGATGAGGACCGTTCGTGCGGATAGCGGGCGCCGGCGTCAATCCTTTGTCGCGGCGAAGCGCACGAGCTTCTGTCTGATACCGGTCTGGTTGCCCCAATCGCTCACGTCGTCGACAACATCATCGTGCAGGATGGTGAACCGAGCGGCGTGAGGCTTGGCCCGTGCTATGCCAACTGCAACGCAGGGGGCGCCCCTGACGGAAGGGGGGAGAGTGACCAAGGAGGCGCGGCCGCGACACGGCGCGGGTCGCGAGTTTTCCAGCGGCCGCGCGACTCGCACGACCTTCGTCGTGCTCCTCGCCGTGCTCGCCGTCTTCGCCATCGTGGCCGGCCGTGCCGTTCGCGACGCCATAGACGCGAGCTGGTGGGTCGATCACACGTTCGCGGTCGAAGTCGAGCTCGCGACGCTCCGTTCGTCGGTCCGCGCGGCCGAGGCGGCGTACCTCGAGTTCGCCGTGACGGGCCAGGAGGACTCGGTCAGCCGGCTCGAAGCTGCGCAGGCTACGATCACGGAAGAGGTGCAGCTCCTCCAGGAGCTCACCGGCGACAATCCGCACCAGCAACGGCGGATCGTCGATCTGCGTCGCACCGTGGCAGTGGCTTCGGCTTTCAGCGCCTCGGTCGTGATGGCGCGCCGCGAAGGCGGATGGGAGGCGGCTCGCTCTCTCCTGACGAAGGCCCCCGCGAAGGGATCCACCCACGTCGTCGTGTCTCTCGTCACCGAGATGATGGACGCGGAGAAGCTTCTCTTTCGCGAGCGAAGCCGGCTGTCTCTCGCCGAGACCCGGAGCGCGGCCGGCTTTGGCACCGCTCTGGGTGTCGTCGCGCTGACTGCGATCGGCATCGGATACGTCCGCATGCGCGCCGGTGTGCGTCACCGCGAGCGCGAAGAGACCGCCCGCTCGCGGATCGCGGTTCGTCTTCGAGGCCTCACAGAAGCGGCACATGAATTCTCCGCGACGACGTACGACCAAGGCCGCCTGCTCGACGTCGTAGCGCGTCGCCTCGGCGATCTCGTCGGGGACATGTGCACGATCAGGGCGGTGACCGAGGACGGAGAGTGGCTCGAATCGAGCGGCGCCGCCTATCATCGGGATCCAGAGCTGCTCGCGGCGACACGCGAAGTCATGGCGCGGAGCCGCCAGCGCATCGGCGAAGGGGTGTCGGGACGCGCCGTCGCGACGGGGCAGCCGCATCTCGTCTCGAAGAACAAGCCTTCGGAATTCGCTGCATTGAGCGAACCGCAATACAGGCCCTTCCTCGAAAGGCTCGGGATCACCAGCGCGATCACACTTCCTCTCATGTGCAGAGGGAACGTCGTCGGTCTCGCGAGCCTGATGCGGAGCGACCCAGAGCATCCCTACGACGAGGACGATTTCGGCTTCGCGCGGAGCGTGGCTGACCATGCCGCACTCGCCATCGGAAACGCCCGCTCGTATGCTGCCGAAAAAGAGGCCGCGCGTGCCCTCAGGGAAGCGCGGGCGAGGTTCACTCGCCTCTCCGAATCAGGAATTATCGGCGTCGTCGTTCACGACCTAGGGAAAGACAGCCGCGTCCTCGGGAGGGGCAACCACGTCGTCGAAGTCAACGACGCGCTGCTCAACATGCTGGGCTACTCGCGCGACGAGATCCTCTCGGGGCGAGTTGCCTGGAAGGATCTTACGCCGACCGAATGGATCGATGTCGACGCCCGCGCCATCGATCAGCTCTCGAAGTCGGGCATCGGAGACCTGCGAGAGAAGGAGTACATCTGCAAGGATGGGAGCCGCCTCCCCGTGCTTACCGGCTCCGCCATGCTTGAAGGTGACGCCAGGCAGTGCGTCTCTTTCGTGCTCGATCTCACGGAGCGCAAGCTGGCCCAAGCGGCTATCGAACAACTGCGACACGAGCGGGCACTCGGCGAGCAGAAGGCCCAACTTGCCGCCATCGTAGACGCGTCCGACGACGCCATCATCGGCAAGACACTCGACGGCGTGATCACGAGCTGGAATCCGGGAGCGCACCGAATCTTCGGCTACTCGGCGGACGAGGCCGTCGGGAAGTCGATTTCTCTACTCATTCCGCCGGGACGCGAGAGCGAAGAGCCGGCGATCCTCGAGCACGTCGCGAGCGGGCAAGTCGAACGCTTCGATACGGTGCGGCGTCGGAAGGACGGCCGCGACCTTGACGTATCCGTCACGAGCTCTCCGGTGCGCGACGCCAGTGGACGCGTCAGCAGCATCTCGAAGGTAGCGCGTGACATCACCGATCGCGTGCGGGCCGAGGCGGCGCTGGCACGAGCGAAGGACGCTGCCGAATCCGCAAACCGCGAGCTACAGGCGTTCAGTTACTCCGTCGCCCACGATCTACGCGCGCCTCTCCGTGGGATGAATGGCTTCGCTCGAGTGCTCCTCGACAGGTATCGGGACAAGTTCGATGCGGAGGGTCAGGACTGGCTCCAGGAGATCCTGCTCAACGCGAAGAAGATGGGGAGCCTCATCGACGGCCTCCTGTCCTTGGCGCAGTGGACCCGCAGCGAGCTTCGACCCGAACGCGTCGATCTCTCCGCCGTCGTTCGCGACGTTGTCGAGCGTCTTCGCGCTTCGGAACCCCATCGCACGGTCGAGCTCCTGGTAGAGGACAAGCTCTGCGCGGACGTCGACTCCCGATTGGCACGCGCCCTCCTCGAGAACTTGCTTGGCAATGCCTGGAAGTTCACGAGCAAGGCGCCCACTGCCCGCATCGAGTTTGGGGCGACCGAGAAAGACGGATCCGCAGCATTCTTCATCCGCGACAACGGCGCCGGATTCGACATGACCTTCGCGAGCAAGCTGTTCGCGCCTTTCCAGAGGCTCCACACAAGTGATGAGTTTCCTGGTACCGGAATCGGCCTTGCGACCGTGCAGCGCATAGTGCACCGTCATGGGGGCCACATCTGGGCCGAAGGGGTGGTGGACGGGGGCTCGACGTTTTGGTTCACACTTGCCGCGCGGCCATCGGGGTCAATGCCATGCACAAAGTGATCTTGCTTGTCGAAGACAACGCGAGCGACGAGAAGCTGACTCTCTTGGCCTTCAAGAGCTGCGGCGTCGCGAACGACATGGTCGTCGTGCGCGATGGGGCTGCCGCGCTCGACTACATCTTCGCGACCGGTAAGCACGCGGGCCGGGACGCGAGTGAGCTCCCGAGCGTCGTCTTGCTCGATCTAAACTTGCCGAAGGTCGATGGTCACGAAGTGCTGCGTCGCATCCGCGCCGATGAACGCACGAAGCTTCTGCCCGTCGTTGTCCTCACCGCGTCGAAGGAGGAGGAGGACATTGTGGGCAGCTATTCCCTGGGGGCGAATGCCTACGTCCGAAAGCCGGTAGAGTTTGCCGTGTTCGTGGAAGCAGCCAGGACGCTAGGACTCTTCTGGCTCCTCTTGAACGAGCCTGCGCCGGCTCCGCGAGGCACGCCGTGACGGACGCTCTGCGCGTCCTCATGGTCGAGGACTCGCCGACCGATGCAAAGTTGGTCGTCCAGGCGCTTCGATCGATGGGCATAGACATGGAGTTCGAGCGCGTCGAGGATCCCGAGTCGATGCGAAGGGCTCTCGAGATGCGAACGTGGGACTTTGTTCTCAGCGATTGGTCGATGCCGAAGTTCAGCGCAATGGGTGCACTCGAAGTCCTGAAGAATACCGGAAAGGACCTTCCCTTCATCATCGTCTCTGGAACGGTTGGAGAGGAGTCCGCGGTCGATGCGATGCATGCAGGAGCGCACGACTACGTTTTGAAGGACAAGCTTGGACGGCTGGGCCCCGCTATCGAGCGCGAGCTTCGGGAGTGCAAGGCGCGCGGAGCGTTGCGGGAAGCGCAAGGTCGCTTCAGCAGGCTCTCCGAGTCGGGGATCATCGGCATCAACATTGCCGACATCCACGGCAACATTCTCGAAGCGAATGACGCGTATATGAAGATGGTCGGCTACTCACGTGAGGAGCTTCTCCAAGGCGCAATTCGGTGGGCCGACCTGACGCCCCCCGAGTTCCGTCACCTTGCCGATGAGGCCGAGGCGCAATTGCTAGCAACGGGAATCGCTACTCCATGGGAGACGCAGACCCTTCGCAAGGACGGAAGCCGCATCTCGATGCTCGTGGGCGTGGCGATGCTCGAGTACCCGAGGTGCATCGCATTTACGGCCGACATCACGGAGCGCAAACGAGCCGAGGCTGGACGCGCGCGCGCCGAAGAGGCGCTTCGGAAGAGCGAAGAGCAGCTCAGACAAGCGCAGAAGATGGAGGCTGTCGGCAGGTTGGCGGGCGGCGTGGCGCACGACTTCAACAACGTGCTGTCCGTCATCATGAGCTATGGGGAACTCATCGTCGGCGACCTCAAACCGGCCGATCCGCTGCGGGCCGACATCGAGGAAATCCGCAAGGCCGCGTCGAGGGCGGCTGGGCTCACTCGCCAGCTGCTGCTCTTCAGCCGACAGCAGGTCGTCGAGCCAAAGGTGATGGACCTTAACGAGGTACTGGCGAGCATGGACAAGATGCTCCAGCGTATCCTTGGCGAGGACGTGGAGCTGGTCTCGGTACAGGCGAAGGCCGCCGGCAGGGTCAAGGTCGACCCGAGTCACGTCGAGCAAGTCATCCTGAACCTCGTGGTGAACGCGCGTGATGCGATGCCCACCGGTGGGAAACTCACTATCGAGACAGCGAACGTCGTTTTGGACGAGGATTACGCGAGTCACCACGTTCCGGCGAAGGCCGGTCCTCATGTGATGATGGCCGTGAGCGACACGGGGCTGGGTATGGATCGCGAGACACAGACCCGCATCTTCGAGCCATTCTTCACGACCAAGGAGAAGGGAAAGGGTACGGGGCTAGGGCTCTCGACGGTTTTCGGGATCGTGCAGCAGAGCGGTGGGAGCATCTGGGTCTATAGCGAGCCGGGCAAGGGGACGACCTTCAAGATTTATCTGCCGAGGGTAGATGCCGAGCTGGACGTACTCAGCCCATCGGTCGCTCCGACGACCCTTCGCGGCACAGAAACCGTTCTATTGGCGGAGGATGAAGAGCAGGTGCGATCTATCGTTCTGAACGTGTTGCTCCGCCAGGGCTACCACGTGATCCCCGCTCAGAACGGGGGGGAGGCGTTGCTGCTCGCCGAGAGGCATTCCGGAACGATCGATCTGCTGCTTACCGACGTGGTGATGCCCACCATGAGCGGCCCCGAACTGGCCAAGCGCCTTGCCGCGACACGGCCAGACATGAAGGTTCTCTGCATGTCGGGATATACGGACGACAGCATCGTGCGTCACGGCGTTCTGGAGTCCGGCGTCGCGTTCATCCAGAAGCCAATTACGCCCACTTTGCTCATGACAAAGGTCCGTGAAGTACTCGATGCGGGCAGGGCGACCTAAATCGCGACCCAGCCTGAAGGGACGTCATTAATGGGCAAGACGCTTGCCCACGAGCACTGGGGCCACATGTTGCCCCTCAATCCAGCGCCGAAGCGGAGCTAGCTCGTATCGCCTGAAGGGAACGCCACGGTGCAGCGAGTCCCCGCGTCGCTCGAAAACACAATGGTACCACCTAGCTGCTCTACGAACATCCCCACCAGGCGGAGCCCGAGAGACTTGATGTCTTGCGTGCTCGGTGGCTGACATATCCCGACACCGTTGTCGGCAACCGAAAGGACGAATCTGCCTTGGTCGCGCCGAAGGTCGATGACGATGGCCGGCGGCCGCGGCTCCTGCCCTGCAGGCTCCGGAAAGGCGTGCTTGAGCGCGTTCGTCACCAGTTCGCTCAGAATGAGACCGCAAGGCAGAGCGAGGTCGACGGGGAGCACGATATCGACAGCGTGAACCTCGGCGAGCACCTGCTTGTCGTGCGTCTGCATGAGGATCGCCGCGAGCCCCCGCGTGTACTCTCCCATGTCGACGGTCGCGAGAAGGGGCGACTGATAAAGCTTTTCGTGGATGAGGGCGATCGAGTGCACTCGCGTCTGAGTCACTTGCAGAATCGCCCGCGTCTCCGGATTCTTCACGTGCTCCATCTGGAAGTTGATGAGGCTCGAGATCATCTGAAGGTTGTTCTGAACGCGATGGTGAATCTCCTGAAGCATCACCGTCTTCTCGTGAGCGCCACGTCGCAGGGCCTCATCGCTCTGCCGATGAGCTTCGCGCACCTTGCATTCGCGGAGCTCGCGGTCAACGGCCGGCGTCAATCGGGCTAATTTATCCTTGTGAACGAAGTCGTGCGCTCCGGCGCGCATCGCGTCCACGGCGGTCTCTTCACCAATTATTCCCGAGACGATGATGAACGGAATGTCGATCCGCTTCTCTTTCAGAATACCGAGCGCCGCCAAGGCGCTGAAGTTCGGCATTGACCAGTCCGAGATGACGAGATCCCACGCTTTCCGTTCGAGGAGCGCACGCATCGCTTCCGCAGTCTCGACACGCTCGAACTCAACGAGTCGCCCCATTTGTTGCAGCTCCTGGACGACCAACTTCGCGTCGGTCGCGGAGTCCTCGACCATGAGAACGCGCAGGGCCTCAGTCACGAGGTACCTCGGGGAGCCGGGGCGCGATGCGTCCGTCGGCGCGGATGGGCCGCAGAGTCGAGTCCATCGATCTTCGGCAGATTCAGATCGAGCAAGACGAGGGTCGGCAACGCTCTGGCGTCCCGGCTCGCATGTGCTCCAGTTTCGACAGGCAAAATCACCTTGATCAAGGCGAACCCCCCCCGGGCAGATTCCGGAAACGCGCAATAGGAAGCCGCGCCACCATCGACCACCGCTTCGACCCAGACTCGGCCCTATGACGGTGAACGATCCTCTGCACGGTCGCAAGGCCTATCCCGGTTCCGGCAAACTCACTGGCTGTATGCAGTCTGGTGCGAGGAGGTTGCTCGCGTACGGTCGCATTCCTCCGGGGTCCGTTCGCAAATTGCGAATTGTCCCCAGCTCGCGCTCGCTACGAAACCACCGAGGGATGGAAACGCGCGGGGCCATCCGGTTCAGCCCTGGCCGCCTGCGATCGCTGGGGGGGCCGCCGGCGCCTCGTCCGGAGCGGGCACGCCGCGGCGCCCCGTCAGGTGCGCGAGCCAAATGCGGTAGAAGACCGGCGTAGCATCTCGGCTGACGACGTGGCCCGTGACCGCCACCGCGCCGGGCTCCCACCACGTGACCCGGCGCTGCAAGACCTCCCGAGCGTGCGGGCGACCTGGCTGGTAGGCCGGCGTGTCCGGAAGCTCTTCGTAGTCACCCAGGGCAATGATGGTCGTCCACTCGGTCTGACTAACCACGCTCTCCACTTCCAAGCAGACGCGAGGGTTCTCGCGCATCCAGGCGACCTTCTGGCCGGGCATCGAGAAGAGATAGGCATAGCCTTCGTCCACGGCGAAAGAGATAGGAACGACGTAGGGCTGGTTCTCGCGCGCACAGGCAAGCCTGCCGAAGCCAACGTCCGACAGCACCTTGCGACACTCTTCATCCATCAACTCTTGAACCAGCACACAGCACCTCATGCGACGCCCGGGGGGCGACGCGTCACTAGGATGGTCGATGCCCCGTCGACAGCGACGTGAAATGCGGAGTCGGGCTTGACCCGACCTTCCCCCGATTAAACATCCAATGAATCGGTTTCACCCAAGGGCTTGGTGTGCCGCAACTCTCACAGCCGAAAATCGGGCGCACGTCTGCCAGGATGACGTACGCCAGGTTGAGTAGCATCTGGAACGGTCGGAATCCGAATATGCGGATTGCGAAACTCCAGGAGAACCATCTGGTCCTGCGCAAATTCCGCAGCACCTCCGCAACGGCTTCCCCTCCGAGCTTCATCGAGCCATCAGGCATCAGGAGATGGATCGTTGCATAGGCCTTCCAGATATCGAGGCCCGGATTGAACGACCGAAGCGCGTCCGGATCGGCGCCAATCGGTCGCACGATGATGCTGCTTTCGCCCGATTCTAGTCGTGCCGACCCCTGCACCCAACGCGCAATGCGACGGCAAACGCCGCATTCGTCATCGAATAGCAGGATTGGCCTCGTCTGCTCCTGGATCGTCGGACTCGGCATCACTTTCATCCCTCGAAAGGCTGCGTCACCGCCGTCAAGACACTCGATACAGTCGGGCGGGGGCCGGCGACTCGTCCGGCTTCTCTTCCATCCAGAAACATGATGAGAGTTGGCGTTCCCTGGACCCCGTAGGTGGCTGCAAGCGCCGGCTCGACCGCAATATTGACTCTGAAGACCTTCTCTTTGGCCCTCACCATCTCGGCCACTTGCTGGAGGACCGGCTCGATCAGTCGGCAGTGTCCGCAGCCGTAAGACATGAACTCAACCGCGATGGGTCCAACCCCCTGCAAAACGAGAAGATCGAAGGTACGGCCCGTGACGGTTCGTATCCTCTCGATCGACGGATCTGCAGGCATCGAGTATCGGGCACCTTCTAGCGATTCAATACTCATCGAGCTCCTGATCTCCTGCTTCGCACGCACGATGTGTGCCGGATGAGCCCTCAGCGCAGATCCAAGCTCAAAGATGGTGGAGTGTCTCGAGTTCGCCGCAGAGGGCAAGGTCAAGGGCGACGTCGAAATCCGGCCACTGTCGCGAGTAGCGAGGTCTTCGATCGCCTTGCGCAGGCGATGTGCCGTCACGCGTGGTCCTCGAGTTTGCGTAGCCGACGAGCGACCGAACCCGCGCGGTCAATGGCTGTGCTTTTTGGGCTCTCTTAGGTTGTCGCGCTGCTCCACGGGAATGCGAACGCTGTCGTGTAGCTTCTCGGCCAACTGGCTGACGTTGAAGTGACTCATGTCCTTGTCCACTGTCGCCATGAGGTGCTTGGTCAGCTCGGTCGTGAGCTCTTTCTTCATCAAACCGACGAAATGGGGTGGCGCGACGAGCACCCACCGGCGAAAGCGCCCCGAACGGCTCCACTGGTCGAGCGTTTTCCCCAACGAGTGCGCGAAGTGTTCCTTCTCGACTTCCTTGGGCGACGACGCGGGCGCCAGCGCGTTATGGTGCACCGAGCCGCCTTCAGAAGAACGCCTGCCCGAATGATCGCTCACCAGATCCGCCGCCTTGCTCCTCGACGCAGCGTGAGCATCATGCCCCACCGCGCGCCACGAAGGATCATCGTCGCGGATCTCGAAGAACCTGGCACTCGCAGAATCGCAAACCAGAACTAGGACGCTATTCATTGTTGGAGCTCCCGGCAGCCTACGCACCCTCCGCGACTCGTAGATCGCGACGTTTGGCGGCTCGCCTCCTAAACGTTCCGCAATAGGCGTGCCCACTCTAACGTAGCTAGAGCGTTCCTCGGGGAGCCTTCGGGGTTACGCGACGACCGATCCCATGCGACCGTGACGCGTCGCTCTCCCGGCGATCTCGACGCGCATGCCTGCCGATCACGCCACCAGCGTTCCAAAGGCCGCGCCTCTATCGGCATGGGCGCCGCTGGCGGTACCCGCGTTTCGGGCGCTTTGGATCGCCGGGCTCGTCTCCGATCTTGGCGCCTGGATGCACGGTGTTGGGGAAGGGTGGCTGATGACGTCGCTCACGGCGTCGCCGCGCACCGTCGCCCTGCTCCAAGCGGTCGACGGTGCCGCGCTGTTTCTATTGGCGGTGCCTGCCGGGGCGCTCGCGGACATCGTCGATCGGAGGCGTCTCGCCATCGGAGCGCAGATTTGGCTGTGCACCTGCGCGGGCTCGATGGCAGGCCTCACCGCGATAGGCGCCCTCACCCCGCCGCTCCTCATCGGGTTTGCCTTTGCCATGGGGATCGGGTCCGCGCTCGACGAGCCGCTTTGGCAGGCGATCACCGCGGAGGTGGTCCCGCGGAACGCCCTGCCGGGGGCGGTCACTCTCGGCGGCGTGTCGATGAACCTTGCGCGCTCTCTCGGTCCCGCCCTTGGAGGGGTCGTCGTAGCGTTCGCCGGACCCGCGGCCGTCTTCGGGCTGAACGCGCTCACGTTCTTCGGGGTGATGGCCGCGCTCGTGCGATTGCGATCACACAGGGTCTCCGGATCGGCGCCAGCCGAACGCTGGGTGGGGGCCATGGGAGCGGGGCTCCGGTACGTGCGCCACACGAAGGCTCTGCGCGCCGTGCTGTTCCGCTGCGCGGCGAGCGTGCTGCCGGGCAGCGCCCTGGCGGCACTGCTCCCGCTATACGCGCGCGGCACGCTTCACTTGTCGTCCATGGGATTCGGTCTTCTCCTCGGGTGCATGGGACTCGGAGCGCTGCTGGCAGCCTGGAAGCTTCCCGCGATGCGAGCACGCACGTCGCCCGATCGACTGCTGACGCTGGGGGCGCTCACGTTCGCCAGCGCGCTCGTCGGGCTCTATGCAGCGGCTGCGCTCATCCCCGCGGCCCTGGGGATGGTCGTGGCTGGCGTCGGTTGGATGACGATGCTCTCCGGCCTGAACGTCGCAGCCCAGCTCGCGACCGCGTCTTGGGTGCGCGGGCGGGTTCTTTCGGTCTACCTCCTCGTGTTCCAGGGTGGGCTCGCGCTTGGCAGCTTGGTCTGGGGCGAGGTCGCGACGCATCTGGGCATTCGGCGCGCTCTGCTGATGGCGGCGGGGACGCTCGTGGCGAGTCTCGTGGCCCGATTGCGCTACCCGCTCGAGATCGTCGAAGAAGACATGACCCCGTCGCTCGAGTGGCCGATGCCGAAGATCGTGCGCGATCTCGAGGACGAAGACGGGCCCGTGCGCGTTCTCATCGAGTATCTCGTCCCCGAAGCGAATGCGCGCGTGTTCGAACGGCTCCTCCGCGCCCGCGAGCAGAGGCGGCGCCGTGACGGCGCCATCGAGTGGGATCTATACCGCGACGTATCGAAAGCGACGCGGTGGCTAGAAACGTTTGTGGTCGACTCGTGGGGCGAGCACCAACGCCAGCACGGGCGCACGACGGCAGCCGACCGGCGGTCCAGCGCTCGCATCGCGGCGCTTCTCGAACCTGGGACGAGCCCGACCATCGGCCACTTCATCGCAGCCCCTGATCCCCCGCGCGACGTGCGGGCGCGCGCCTTTCGCGATGATGATTCGCACGATGCGAATCAAGCCGGCAAGCAAGGGCAGCGATAACCGCCACACCTTCAGAGTTGAATGCCCGTGGGGATGGCCTCTCGAGTGACGAGGCCCGAGGGCGACTCGAGAAGTTCGGGCCCAATGAGAGCCCTCGCGCGCTCCGCGTACGTCGTCGCGATCCCAAGTCCGTGCATTCGCGATCCGCTCCAGGTCGGGTCGTTGGTTGTCGACGGTCTGCTCGTCCGTGCTTACCCGCAGGTAGATTGCTGCATGCTTTTTCATGCTCCTGCCAAGGCGTGTTCGTGCGCGCCCACAAGTCGGGTTCCGCAGAATCCCGTTAGGAGAGCCAATCTTCGACGACGAGCCGAGGGATCGAACCGTCCTTCAGCGCCGCGTCGTTCGTCACCAACGTCGCGCCCTCCTCTAGCGCGGTGCACGCGATAAGGAGATCGAAGTCGCCCTTCGCTAGCCCGCGCGACGCGAGGTCGGCGCGCACGATTCCGTAGCGTTCGACAATCGGTCGCGTGACGGGCAGCGTCGGGAAGCGCGCCTCGAGGGCCTGCACGCGTGCGACGTTGTCTCGCGTCCGCGCTGACTTTCGCGCGCCGAACAGGAGCTCGGCGATCACAACGACCGACAGGCCGAGGTCCTCGGGGGCGAGGCTCGACAGCCGCTCCAGGACTGGTTGCTGCTGCGCGAGCATCGCGATCGCGACGTTCGTGTCGATGACGTATCTCACCGTTCGAGATGGGGTACCGCGCGGGAGGTGCGCTGCCGGACGCCAGCGAAGAGCGAAACGAGTTCCTCGTACGTTTCACCCTCCCAGGGGCCGATCTCGCGCAGCGTGTCGGCCGCCGAGCGCTCCAGCTCCGCGGGTGAGTCGGTCACGGCGCGGAGCTCGACCGTGAGCTCCCCAACGCGCGCGCGGACCGCATGCGTGGGGTCCCGCTTGAGGGCTTCCAGTGCCTGGTCGAGAGCAAGAGGTTGGCTCACGTGGACAGCGTAGCAAGGCCCGAAGCCTGACGCCTTTGCATAGCTCCTCGCGAGTGATCACGTACGCTTGATCCCGAGAGATTCGCGTTGCCGTCAGGTTGCCGCGACTGCGCTCCAAAGGGCGCAACGCGGCGGACTCCAACGGAACCGAACGGCAACGGCTCTTCGAACGATTTCCGCGAGTTGTCTGCCAAGACCGCGTGCTCGCTCGTTTTTTTCGAAGCGCCCTTGCCGGATTCGATTCTCGTCAGCTCCACCCGATTCTCTAAGAATAGCGGCGGCTTAGAAAATCGGCCGCGCCCGTCTCCACAATATCTCCAAAAGATCCGGCGCTCCGGCGGTCGTTGAGCAGCTGGATCGCTCCCTCGCGCGCGGCCGGCGAGAGATGCATGTACCGGAGCGTCGTCGTCAGGTGCTCGTGGCCGGCGAGCTCCTGAACGGCCTTGGCCGGTGCCCCGCGCATGGCCAAGTGCGAGCAGAACGTGTGGCGAAGGATGTGCACGTTTCCGGTCGCATCGAGACCGGCTCGCCTCTGCGCACGCTCGACCCAGTCACGAAGAATGTGGCCGGGAACGGGCGAACCGTCATCGAACGTAAGAACGCGCTCGCCGCGCAGATGACGGTTCTTCGTCAAGGCCGACGCCAGCGCGTCGGTCATCGGAATGATGCGCCCTCGACCGCCCTTCGGCGTATCGAGGATGCCTCTCCAGTCCGACAGCTCGATGCGAAGCTGCCGGCGCCGCAGGTCAACGTCGGTCTGGCGCAGGGCGACGATTTCGCCCCGACGCAGTCCGGCGTCGCCGCCGAGCAAGATGGCGACGAGTGTGCGCGCGTCGATCTTCTCGGCCGCTTCGACCAGGCGAGCGTACTGCTCGACCTCGTAGAAGGCCGGCACGACGTTGCTCACCTTGTAGAGCTCGATCGTGCACGGCACGGCGGTGATGACTTTCCACTTCAAGGCGATCCGCAGGGTGTGGTGCAAGAGCGCGAGTACGTTGTTGACGGTCTTGCGGTTGCGGGTCGCGAGCGCGGCCTTGATGTCCTGCACGTCCTCGTCGGTGATCTGATCGAGGCGCTTCTTGCCGAGCTGGGGAAGCAGATGATTGGAGAAGAGGCTTTCTTTGGCCTCAAGGCTGCTTGCCTTGAGCCGGTTGGCTTTCGCGTGGCCGGTCATGTAGCGGGGCTTAAACTCGTCGAGTGTCGGGACCTCCTTTTCGGGTAGGGGCGGCTGCAAGGCCAGGCGGCCCGCGCGAAGGAGCTCCATCTCCCTCGCTTCGCCCCATCGTTGGGAAGCGGACTTGCTCGCCACGGGCGCGCGGAGCCTTTGCCGAAAAGGCGCTCCGTCGGGCCATGTGAAGCGGATGTCCACCTCGTATCCTCCACGTCTGTAGCGTCGTATTCGAATGGTCATCGTCGGGTCTCTCCCGGCGATGGCGCTCGTCTTTCCTCGAGCGATCGTAGCAGCTCATCTCGGCGCACGAGCAGCCGGCGGCCGACACGGACGACGCCAGGCAGTCGACCGCGTTCAGCCATCGCGTAGATCGCCTTGCGCGACGTGCGCAGAAGCGCGGCAGTTTCATTGGCGGTGAGAAAAACGAGGGGCTCGAGGTTTGGGGGGCTTCCAACGGGCATGGCAACTCCGAGGCGCCGGAGACCCCTGTCGGGTTTGGCATGCCTCGATGGTTGCTCGGATGGCGATCGGCAAGACTTGCCGACTATTCACGGGCCGCGGTCGATTTCGTCGGGGCGCTTCACCCGCGCCGAACAACACACTCTTCGAAACGGATACTTCGGCTCCTCGTGGTAGCGCCCGGCAATGTGAAAAGCGGCGCGGGCCGGCCGATCACGGCCTCGAAACCAGAGGTGGCGCGGCAGTGAGGCGCCCGAGTCTGAGCACTGCCACCTGGGCGAGCGGCGCGTTTCCTCGCCGAACGCGGACGCGCATCGCGCAGCAAGGAGCCCGCAAAATATCGAGATCCTCAGCGTGGGATCCAACCTTTGACTTGGATCTTCAAGTGGTTGCGCCCATCGTGGAGCATTGATGGGTATGCGTGGATCCAGGTTTTCTTGAATCTCTTCATCGAAATACGCCCCGCGAGGATCCACCTCTTTATCTTGCCCTACGCTTTCGCTGCGGGTCTGCTTCTGCTTTCGCATGGATACCGACCTCAAGCGCTTCGGATCTCGGACGGGGCTCCCCGTCGCTATCCGACCTAGGTCTTGGGGCTCTGCGGTAGCACTTTAGGGTGGGGTACCGCAGTGAACTGGGGGTCGCTCATGGACAGAAGTCGAGCTGGCTACATCCATGAAAACGATATGGGTTCGTACCTACGACGGCACCTATGCCGTACCTATGCCGTACCTATGACGGAACTCTCCTCTCGATAGTGTCGCAGGTGTCTATTTTCTAGCAACGATTCGACAACTCAGCGGGTACGGACCCGGAGCGACGAGAAAAGGCAAAGCTCTCCCTGGCATCTATGCGAGCTAGGTCTTGAGGCACCGCGGGAGTCACTCAGGGGCGGGTACCGCGGTGAAGCGGTCGTCACTCCTGTATGGCACTCGACATACCTCCAGCATGACTACGGTATAGCTCGGTAGCCACCGAGGTGCGGATACTTCGCAGCGACTTCGCAGGTGGAGTTCACGTTCGGTCTCAGTGCCGTCACCGCCGTGGTGCAGTCTCGGTTCACCTTCCGGACCTGCACTGCGTTGGCTGCGTGGCTAGCTGGGAGCGACCAAAGCTCAGAACCGAGCCGACGACGTCGCATGCGAGGGCCGTCATCTTAACCACGACAGTCGCCACCTGGGTGTCCTCTTCGACCTGCGCCGGCTCACTTTCAAACGCCGTCGGATAACCACCCAGGCGCGGACACTTCGCAGCGACGTCGCAGGAGCAGTGCACGATAGGCCTCAGTGCGGTTACGGCCGCGGTGCACTCTCGGTTCATGTCCTGGAACTGCACCCCTTCTTGCACCAACCCCATACCGAGGGGACTCAAAAGGGACGGTCCCGAAGTCGAAGACGGAGGGCAAGATAAAGGGCAGGAGTCACACGGGTTCTAACTGTGGAATACGATTATGAAAGTTTGGAGTTACGGCGACCCTCAATGGGTTACGGCATCAATAACTGATTGAATGGAGTCATGAATGGACCGGTTACGCGCAGGCGAGCCCGACGATCTCCCGATTTTTCGGCCGCGCATGGGTGGAGGACGCCGGCCGAAGGACCGGATTGGATCGACCTCACTGCGCAACGCTGTCCTCGCGAACCTGCGCCGCGCGCCGCGAAGTGCCCGGTCTCATGTCGCAAGTTGAGCAATCGGTACGGGCGCGCGCCGCGTCATCGTCAAGGCGCAGCTGCTCCGCATGAAAGCGAGCGGCGCCAAGGCTGCCGCCTTGCACCTGCGCTACATCGAGCGAGACGGCGTCGAGAGGGACGGCTCCAAGGGCGTGCTCTACGACGCAGGCGGCGCCGTAGACGGCCGCGCCTTTGAGCGGACCCGCCCGGGCGAGTAGCACCAGTTCCGGCTCATCGTCTCGCCCGAGAACGGCGCCGAGCTCGATTTGACGACGTACGTTCGGCGCCTCATGGCCACGGTGGAGCGGGACGTCGATCGCAAGCTTGAGTGGGCAGCGGTCAATCACCACGATACGGACCACCCCCACTCGCACGTAGTCATCCGCGGCGTCGACCGAGACGGCCGCGAGGTAAGGCTCGCCCGCGCCTACATTTCGAGTGGCCTTCGCATCCACGCGCAAGAGATCGCCACGGCGGAACTCGGCCCCCGCCAGGAGATCGACATCCAGCGCGCACGGGCCAAGGAGGTCACGCAAGCCCGTTTCACGTCGCTCGATCGCGAGCTCGAGCGGCGCCCCAAGGATAGCCGCGTCGAGGTTCGCTTTACGGACCGACCCGGACCCGTCGAGCCGTCCGCGCTCATCGCCCGGCTCGTGCATCTCGAGGGGCTCCGGCTCGCGCAGCGCCTCTCGCCCACGTCGTGGAGACTCGCCGAAGGCTGGCAGCAGCCGCTGCGCGAACCCGCGGCACGCGGCGACATCCTCAAGCAGATCCATGCGGCCATCTCCGGCGACCCGGCCCGCTATCGCATCGTGCGCGACGGCGACGCGGTGCCGACCGATGCCGCGGGGGGTCGCGGGTTGTTTCGGGACGCGTCGCGAGTAAGGGTCTCTCCGACGAGCTCAAAGGCGTCTTCTATGCCGTCGTCGAGACGCCCACGGGCCGGGCGTACCGCGTCCCGCTCGACGCGCGCGGCGCCGAGGCGATTCGTCGCTCATGGCTGCTCGCACGCCGTGCGCTAATGATGCGGGTCCGTAGCCCGCGCTCAGTGGTCACTACGTACTCTGCGGAAGACAGCGTTCCGCAGGGGGCGTAAGTCCAGTTCGGCCGGCTTATTTATCCCTGAGCATTTGAGCAATCAGGTCGCCCTCGCCCTTGCCCGGCTTCCATTCCGCGGTGACGGTGACCGGCTTCGTCGAGTCGTTTCGGACGAAGAGCTTGGTGCGGCACTTCTCCGGGACATCGATACGCTGGCCCTCCAAAGTCCCAGTCATCGGCCTTCGAACGCAGTGGCAAATGCGCGAATGCGATCGGCGATCTCCTGCGCGTGCGTCTCGAGCGCGAAGTGGCCGGCGTCGAGAAGGTGGATCTCCGCGTGAGGCAGGTCTTGGCGGTACGCAGCGGCCCCCTCCGCGGCGAAGACGAAGTCGTTTTTGCCCCACACGACGAGCGTCGGCGGGGTGTTCGCGCGAAAATAGGCGTGCCACTCGTCGTAGCGCTCGATGTTGCTGCCGTAGTTGCGATGGAGCTCGAGCTGGATCGCCTTGTTACCCGGGCGCTCCATCCCCCACTGGGCGTGGTGCCACGAGTCGGGGCTAACCCTTGATGGGTCAACGGCTCCTTCGAGGAACTGGCGGCGCGTGGTCGGCATCTCGAACAGGGCGCGAAGGTTCGCGTCTGTCTCCGCGCTTCGCTCGCGCCACGCACGAAGAACGACGGCGTCGAGGCCGGGCGTGATCCCCTCGCGGTAGGCGTTGGCGTTCTGAACGACGAGGCCCGAAACGGCTTTTGGTCGGCGCGTCGCCAGGCGAAGGCCCACGGGTCCACCGAAGTCCTGCATGTAGATTGCGTAGCGACCGAGCCCGGCGGCGACGACGAAGTGCTCGAGGACGTCGGCGAGGTGATCGAACGTGTACGCGAACTCGCCCGGTGCGGGCGCCGAGCTGTAGCCGAACCCCGGGTAGTCGGGCGCAACGAGATGGAAGTCCCGAGCCAGGAGCGGGATGAGGTCGCGAAACATGTGCGACGACGTCGGAAAGCCATGCAAAAGGAGCAGCGTGGGGGCGTTCGACGGGCCCGCCTCGCGGTAGAAAATGTCCAGCCCGTCCACCTGGACGGAGCGATGGTGCACCGCAGAATCCGAGCTGCGATCAACGGGCATGACGAGACCTCCATCAGGTGCTCGAGCAAGCGCTGCGCCAGAGCGGGTGGCGGCCGGCTGCGCAGCAGCGTCACCCGGGCGCGAGAGGGACGCGCGGAACGGTCACGCCGATCATCGTGTCCCGCGTGACGAGCTTCGCGAGTTGATCTTCGGACCAGCCGTCGGTCCCCGCGGGGCGCATCGGCATCACGAGGTAGCGCATGTCGGCGTTGCTGTCGTGAATCCGCACCGACACGTCCTCGGGGAGCACCGTACCGAACTCCGCGAGCACGACGCGGGGCCAGCGAACCGCGCGGCTTCGATACGAGGGGCTCTTGTACCAATCGGGCGGCAAGCCCAGGATCGGCCGCGGGTAACAGGAGCAAAGCGTGCAGACGACGAAGTTGTGCACCTCCGGCGTGTTCTCGAGCACGATCAGGTTGGTGCGGTCGTAGTTGTCGATGCCGAGCTCGAAGGCTACCGAGCCGTCCGCGAGGAGCCGCTTCTTGTAGGTTTCGTCGGTCCACGCACGAGCGACGACTCGCGCGCCGAGCGCGGGGCTCGCGCCGTCGATTCCCTCGAGCAGGCGGCGGTGGTCGTCGGCGGTGATCAGCCCCTTGGCGATCGCCAGCTCGCGCACGGCGATCTCGAGAATCTCCCATTCGCCTGGGGTCTCGCGCGCGTCGATCGGCGCGTGCGCGCCGTGGCCATGCGACTCACTCATGGTTTCACCTCTTCTTCGATGGGCTCGAGCCAGTGCTCGTAGATCTCGATTTGCACTTCGTCCGACGCGGACCCACGGTACTGCGGCCACAAGTCGCGCGCCGCGAACCGGACGCGGTAGAGCGTCAAACGCCGCCCGTTCGGTCGCCCGAACGCGTCGTCCTCGGGAATCAGGAACTCGCGGAGCACGCGCTCGACGGTTCCCCTCGCCCCGCGCACATAGGTCGGCACGCGACTGTGCCCGACCGTCCTGCGGTCGGCGATGCGCACAGCCTGGCAGGCGGCGAGCGCGCTCATGTTTCTTCTTCGAAGCGTCGTCGCACCTGCGCGATCCGCTCCGCGAGCTCGTCCGGCGTGAAGTGCCCCTTGGTCATCAGGGCGTTGGCGGCGCACATGGCCCATTTCTCGTAGTAGGTGAGCGCGGCGTAGATCGTCTGGCCCATGTCCTCGATCCCGCGTCGCTTCTCCTCCATCGTGAGCACGCCGCGCGCGTTCAGCGATTCAAGCAATGCGTGGCACCGCTTCTCCCACGGCTGCATCGGATGCTCGGTGAGGTTGAGCGGCTCGCGCGGTAGACCGCCTACGTCGTTGACGGGGCGGTGGAGCAACTTGGTTCGCTCGTTCAGCTCCTGCATGGAATCCTCCGTGTCGACCGGAGAGAGAGCAACGGCAGTGCCAGGGCGCACGGCGCACGGCGCGGGGCCCTCTCGAGATCGCGGCCGACCGAAGGTTGGTCGGTCTGGCCAAATCCTGGTCGCTCAGGCTCGAGGCCGACGGCGCCGGCTTCTTCAGCCTTCCAACGCGCCAGATCGAGCGGGGCATATGCCGTGCACAGCACCGAGACAGAGAGGGGCCCGGGGACATACGCGACCATGGACCGAGATTCGAACCAGCCGACGCTATCCTCCCTCTGGCAAACCGCCGCGGGGCTTCCCGTGACCGACGAGCTTCTCGCGTGGCCCGCCGATCTGTTCGCCCTGACTGACGTCATCCTCGGCCGGACCGAAGCCTACCGATTGTGTCTCGCTCCGCCGGAGGGGCAGGTATGGCCGCCTGGTCGCTTCCCGAGCTGGCCGGCCGCGGTCGAACAGGCGGCGCAGCAGTGGATCCTGCGCCTCGAGGACGGTCGAGCAGCGCTCCCCGACCTCGTGCTCGAGCAGTGGAGAGTCCTTCGCTCCCGCAGCGTGCTGCCCATCGAGCTCCTCGCAGAAGGGAGCGACTGGCCGATGTGCGAGGCGCTCCTCACGCTGCATGCCGTCTCCGACGAGGCCTGCGCCGGTCTCGGCGTGGTGCTCGACAGGTCGGACGGGCACGGGTGCGTCTATCGCGCGCAGGGCCGCGAGCTCCTTGCGAGGACGGGTTCTCTCGCTCGGATCCCGATCCACCTCGTCCGGGTGCTGCCCAAGGTTCGAACGCCCACCAAGGGGAATTCGCTTCGGTCCTTTTCGCGCTACGTCTGCGTCCGCGGGCCGAGCGTCGCGGTCCATTGGCACAAGGTGCCGGCGCGGCGTACCGGCCAGCGGACCTCGCTCCGAGCACGTCAATATGCTGCTCTTGCCCTTGATTCGGCGAGTATTGCGATCGGCCGTCGAGCAACTTCGCACCCGGCGGGCCACGGACCAGGCGTTCGCCTGAGTCACCGCGTGCTGCCCTGCTTTCTGGAGAGGATGCCCCGACACGGCCTGGAGGTTAGGGTAGTCGCGCGGGTGCCCGAAGACACATGAGCCAAAGGCAGGACTCTCAGCGAGGCAGCGGCCTCGAGGCCGCCCAGCTGCTCGATCCCCACGCGGTGCTCAGCGCGTGCGACGGCAACGAAGAGGTGCTGCGGCTCCTGTGTCGCGGGCTCCGGGAGTACCTGCCGAAACGCATGGACGAGCTCACCCGGGCCGCGCGCGCAGCTGACGCCGTCGGAATTCGCGAAACGGCGCACAAGCTATCCAGCTTGCTGTACGCCTTCTCGACGACCGCGGGCGACGTCGCGTCGCAGCTCGAAGACCTCGCGGCGGCGGGGGATCTCGCGCCTTGCGTGGCGCTCGTCT